>WBZV01000152.1_pt1 | contig 47370 bp, 66 predicted proteins | sample 5204221 | NCBI WGS metagenome assembly WBZV01 (sample SAMN12344360, study PRJNA552823) | activated sludge metagenome | biome: Activated sludge suspended growth; feature: Nitrification reactor; material: Wastewater; isolation source: activated sludge from nitrification reactor of wastewater... | reverse complement strand
TTGGTTACTGTTCAGAAGAAACGATTTTGAATTACGTGAAAAACCAATAAATCAATTCGACTTCCAAAATTAGTAAAATAAAAAGTCCTTGAAAAAACACCGGCCTTTAGGCCGGTTGAAATTTATTCCTTTTTATATGGATGTATCATATCTTTGATTTTAGCATGCTAGTTTTTAAGTAATCAAGAATGATTGAACAATTTTCTTGTGGTGAATGTACTGAGGAGTCAATATGTAGATGCGTGTGCTAAGAACAACTTTTTTTAAATGATTCTATAACAAAATGACGACACCAATAAGCATGTTCTTTGTCACGATTAAGCTCTTTAGTGCGTATTGTATCTCTTTGCAAGAGCACTTCCAAGGGTGCGCTTGCAAGAATTTTTATAATTATTGGATTGTATTGAAATTTTGCCTCCATATTGTCTTTATATGTATTTGTATCAATAATGACATTATGATTATTTAATAAAAGTTGATTTGTTGCTTGAATGAGTGATTTGGTACTTTCTCCTACGTCATCAAAGTCTATAGTTTTCCACGATTCATCTATTTTTTTTAGTTCTTTACATAAAAGTTTTGTTACTGTTGATTTGCCCGCACATGATGGCCCCATAATGATAACAACATATGATGAATATACAGAAAGGGTCATGCACAAAAGAAAGGTGAAAAATAGTTTGATGAAAAATGATGGGTTCATGTTTGCAATTCTTTTTTTGTATAATCTTTTTAAAATAGGTGATTTATGGACGTTGTTGATTTAATTTTAATAATACAATAAAAAAAGGAAAGAGAAAGTGATAGTAAAAAATCAGAAGATATATAAGTTTTTGTTAGTAACTGTTTGCGGAATTATACTATTTTGTGCGATTGCATTTGTGCAGAGCACATTTTTTTTTGTAAAATTTTCTCTTGATCGGTGCGTTGCGCGTGCACTAAACGATTGGCATGTTCCTGGTATGGCGATTGCAATTGTTGATGGTGATACCATTGTGCATATAAAAGGTTATGGTGTGTTGAAAAATGGTGAAAAAGATGCAGTAGACATTAGTACTATTTTTGCCATTGGTTCTTGTACAAAAGAATTTACTGCCGCATCATTGGGAATGTTAGTAGACGAGAATATATTGACATGGGATGCAAAGGCGTTGACATACTTGCCTCAATTACAATTACCTGATGAATATATGACTAAAGACCTTGATATTCGTGACATGTTGGCACATCGTAGTGGTCTTGAAGAGGCGGGTATGTTATGGGATCATACTGATTTGTCTCGACGTGAACTTATGCAGCGTATGCGTTTTTTAAAGCCGGTTGCGAATTTTCGCGAAGGATGGGTATATAATAATTTAATGTACTTGGCGGCGGGTGAGATTGTAGCAGCAATTACGGGAAACAGTTGGGATGATTTTATTGATCAACGCATTTTTGCTCCGCTGCATATGGGTCGTAGTAGTACGACAGTGCAAGCCTTGGCGGATGTAAAAAATGTAGCAACGCCTCACTATGAACTCAATGGAGTGGTGCATTCTGTTGCGTATCACAATATTGATAGTATTTCCCCTGCAGGTGGAATTAATTCAACTATTCATGACATGGCACAATGGCTAAAATGTGTATTAAACAGGGGGGATTACCATGGAACATCTATTTTAAAAGAAGAAACCATGAATGAATTGTATGAGGTGCAAGCTGTTATAAAAAATGCGTATCCATATCAATTTTACGGATTGGGGTTGGGAACCTTTGATTATCACTGTAATCAAGTTGTATTTCATGAAGGTAATATTGATGGCATGTCTGCATCGATTGCTTTTTTACCAGAAAAAAAATATGGAGTTATTATTTTAACCAATATGCATCGATGTAATATTGGAAAAGTGATCATGAATATGATTTTTGATCATTATTTGCATATTAACAACTCAATTGACTGGAACGCGAAGTTGTTAAAAGAGGAAGCAGATAGAAGAGCGCGGTTTTTTAAAGCTGAACAAGAAAAAGAGGATGCGCGTGTGTTAGGTACAGCGTTAACCTATCCGTTGCAGAGTTATTCGGGCGAGTATCACAGTGATTTATATGGCGATGTTGTTATTACACAGCGTGATGATAATACATTACGATGTCGTTTTTTACAGTTTGATGGTGGAGAGCTCATTCATTGGCAAAATGATACGTTTACGTTTGACCCATCGCACCAGAATCCATTGTTTCCTGCGCGGTTTTTTGTGACCTTTTTTGGTGATAATAAAAAAATTAATAAGCTGTCGATGGCATATGCAGATGTTTGGACGAATGAAATGAATGCGGAGTTTGTCAAAATAAAATAGTATGATATTGACAAGCTGGCAGGGGTATGTTGTACTAAACATAGGTATGCAAAATCTCAGGAGGCTTAATCATGTTAATGACCATTCAATCTTAAAACGATCGAGTTGTTTGCGGTTGTTTTTTTCTTATAATTGTCTTTTGTCTTTATATATGTCTTTACATAGTGTGTATTATTTCTTTTTTAACCCAAAGGGTTTATATGTCTACTGTTTTGCTCAAAATCAAGAGCGTCAAAAAAAGATATGGAACAAAAGAAGCGCTCAAAGGTGTTTCGCTTGATATTTTTAAAGGTGAAATTTTTGGGCTCTTAGGGGTGAATGGTGCTGGAAAAACCACTTTGTCGTCCATTATTGCCACTCTGCATCCTGCAACCGAAGGTGATATAGAATTTGAGGGTGCATCTATTTATAAACATCTTTCCTCGTACAGATCAAAGCTTGGTTTTTGTCCTCAGCGCCCCAACTTAAATTTACAACTTACATTAGAAGAGAATTTACGTTTATCGGGTCAGTACTATCAACTAACGTCGCAGCAGATTAAAGAGCGCTTGCACGTGTTGGTACAACAATTTGAACTAGGTTCTTATTTGAAAAAAAAGGCATCGGTTTTATCTGGTGGCTACAAACAGAGATTTATGATTGCGCGTGCACTTATGCACAATCCTAAGTTGGTTGTTTTGGATGAGCCGACAGTGGGGCTAGATCCTCATATTCGTCGACAATTGTGGAGTAAAATTAAAGAATTAAAAAATGATGGTATTACCGTTATTTTAACTACTCATTATTTAGATGAAGCTGAGCAGCTTGCAGACAGAGTTTGTGTGTTAGATCAGGGGGCGGTGAAATTGATTGATACGCCAGACAAGTTAAAAGCTGATTTTAAGATGAATAATTTAGAGGACGTGTTTATTGCATTAATGCAAAATAACGCTACTGACAAGTAGGAGGTGCTATGACGAATGGAATTTTTTGTTATACAAATATTTTTTGTACTTTGGTTAAAACTCATTTAATGACGGTATATGGTCAGATTACCGGCATGACAATTAATCTGTATATTTGGGCTTTTTGTTCTTTGGTGGTGATGAGTTATTTTATGCAGTCATTTGGTTTAGCTGAGAATTTTGGCTGTTTTCAACTTGCAGGTATTGTTGGCACTATCGGCCTGTTTGAAATTTTTGGTAATGTGATGAAAAATGTTATGGATTTTGATGGTGATCGTCATATTTCCTATTATTTGACATTACCAACCAAATCGTGGGTAATTTTTGCAAGTTTTGTCTGTTTTTATACCCTTATGGGTGTATTATTGACCTTTCTTGTTTTACCTTTTGGATTGGCTATTTTATATAACATTTTTGATTTTGCACAGGTTGATTGGATAAGGACTTTTGTCATTATTTTACTCTCAAATATTTTTTTTAGTGTATTTACTCTCGTTATTACTGCCCATATTCCGACTATATCAAAAGTACGCAATGTATGGGCGCGTTTTATTTTTCCCCTCTGGTTTTTGGGGGGGTTTCAATTTTCATGGGAGGTTGTGTATAAAATATCAGCTCCCATAGCGTATGTGATGCTCCTTAATCCTATTGTATTTGTTATGGAGGGCTGTAGGGCTGCATTGCTCGGTCAGTCTGGCTTTTTGCCCTGGGGAATATGCTGCGTGGCACTTATGGGGTATACAGTGCTGAGTTGGTTTTATATGCGTTATAAAATGAAACGATTATTAGATATTGTATAAAAACATTGATTTCTATCGGGGTTTTATGTTGTATTCATTTTTATCTAAATATTAATATCTTCTAATCGCCATAATCCCAGATACTTACCGCGTTCCCAGGTGAATGGCACATCCTCTTCAATTAAAAGAAGAGGTTTTGTGAAATTAAATGGTGGTAGTTCAAAGTTAATTCCTCGCCAGTCACCAGGGGAAATATCGTGATTTTCTGTTGTTGAAAGATTAATAGTCATAAGAATATATTTTGAACCACTTTTTTTGAAGTTTTTGAGTACAGTAAAAACTTGTTCGTTGGTCAGGTGGGCGAGCATGTCGCGGCATATAATAAGATCTACTGTGTCAATGATTCCTTCTATAAGATTGAAATGTTTAAATTCTTTTGATGGTCCAAAAAGTTTTTTATTGTTTTCAATTAATTCTTTAACAATATCAATACCAATATAGGTGCATGTTCCAAGATTAACATGCTTCATCCAATTAAGATCGCCACATGGCGCATCTGCAAGGGAATTAATATCAAAAAGTCTAATGAGCAATGCTAATTTTTGTATCATCCGCTGAGTAACTTTAAGTTCTGATCCTGGTCCAGAAATGCTCTCTTGTGATCCCCACCGATTTGTTTTGTAGATGGTGGTAAATATGTGTTCAACTGGATCAAGAATATTTTTATCTGATGATATAGAATCCGTTGCTGTCGAATAAGAGCAATGTGAATAGATCAATGCTAACAAGAGCATTACATTTTTTATCTTCATACTCATACCGTTTTTTTACAAAGAGGTTGTTTATTGGGTACTCTACCCCATTTTGAGATGAGACGCAAGTAGTTTTTGATATAGTTCATTTTTTTGAAAAATGATATTATTACGTATAAATAAGCATTATTTTACTTGAAAGAAAGACCAGATGGAAACATTGAATATTTTTATTGAAATTCCTAAAAATTCCCCTGTTAAGTATGAAATAGACAAAGAAACGGGTCATTTGGTTGTAGACCGTTTTATGTACACCGCAATGAGCTATCCGTTTAATTATGGATATGTGCCAAATACTAAAGCAAAAGATGGAGATGCGGTTGATGTGATGGTTATTTCATCATATCCAGTACAGGCTGGCTGTATGTTGCCGTCTCGTATTATTGGTATGTTAGAGATGGAAGATGAAGCAGGTTCTGATAATAAGATTATTGCGGTGCCGACAAAGAAAATTGATCCTTTTTATGCGCATATTAATGATATTGCAGATCTTGATGGCGCTACAAAAAATATGATCAAACATTTTTTTGAGTATTATAAAAGCATTGAGCCCGGAAAATGGGTAAAAGTAAAAAATTTTCTTGGCGCACATGCGGGACTTAAAGAAATAGAGGATAGCAGGAAATAATGAGCTCATATCTTATGCAAAAAATTGGCTAAGATTTTTTTGATACCATTTTTAAAGCGCACGGTTAAGTACGTAGTTTCTGCATTTTTTTCTTCTACGTCTTGCACAGTGCCAACGCCATATTTTTCATGTTTAACTGGCTGGTTTTTACGCCACACATTTTTGTTAAAAGTGTGTGGTATTTTTTTTTCTTGAGATGTTATTTTTTGCGTTGGAACAAAAACATCCGAAAGATTTTTTTGTTTAATATTAAGCCATTGTGCAAAAAAGTTATATATTTGTGTTAAGTTCCAGTAGCAGATATCTTCCTGTGGGAGATGTTGCTGTACTTCTTGTAAAAAGCGGGAAGGGAGTTGGTCTACCATTTGTCCATATGAATAGCGGTTTTTTGTGTGCATTATAAGTAAATGCTCTTTTGCGCGGGTGATGCCGACATAAAAAAGTCTGCGTTCTTCTTCAACAGAATCATTTAGGTTTAATGAACGCGTTGTTGGGATAATGCCCTCTTCAAGTCCTGGCAAAATAACCAAATCGAATTCTAATCCCTTTGCAGCGTGAAGTGTCATTAAAGAAACTGCGTGAGTGTCCCTGTTCTGTTTATTCATCTGTTCTTGCATTAATGCTACTTCATCAAGAAATGCGGTAATTGTTATTATGCCATTATTTTCAAAATATTTTACTGCTTCAACAAGTTCCTTGATATTGTCAAGTCGTGCATCTGCGTCTGAATTATCGTTTGTATTTTTAATAAAGGTGATATAATCAGTACGCTTTATAATCAGCTCGAGCGAACTGCTCGTTAAACTTGTTGGTTGTAAATCTTTGGTGATTGCAACAAATTTTTCAAGCGCTTCTGTTTTGGTTTTACCAAATAGTTTTGTGTCTATGTATTTTTGTATGATAGTGTGCCATGTTGCAAATGGTTCATTATTCCATGTTGCATAAAAGTCTGCTTCAAATTTATCTCCAAGTCCACGAGCAGGAACGTTGATAATTCTAAAAAATGATGTTCTGTCAAAAGGATTAGCGATAATTTTAAGATATGCGATCAAGTCTTTAATTTCTTTGCGCTCATAAAATTGAATACCGCCAATAATTTTGTAAGGAATAGATTCTTTAAGTAATGCTTCTTCTAATGCACGTGATTGGGTGTGTGTTCTGTATAAAATACCGACATTATTAAGGCCATATTTTTCTTTTGCGACAAGTAACAATTGTGCGATTGCTTTTGCTTCTTGATATTCAGTTAGACAGACAAGCGTTTGTATTCTATTTGCAGCCTTTTTTTCAGACCAGAGATTTTTTGGTGTTCTTTGGGTGTTATTTTGAATTGCAGTGTTTGCAAGATGTAAAATTGGTTGTACGGAGCGATAATTTTGTTCAATGGTGATAATTGCTGTGTTGGGAAATACAGTTTTAAAATGAGCCATATTTGCAACTGTTGCGCCGCGCCATGAATAGATGGACTGATCTTCATCTCCTACCGCGCACACCGAATCAATAGCAAGAATTTTGTTTTCAAGTGCCATGCTTGTTAGTAATTCATGTTGCACAACGTTTGTGTCTTGGTATTCATCTACTAAGATATGACGAATTCTTTCTTGAAATTGTTTTTTTACGACCGTGTTATTTTTAAACAATTTTAATGTTTCAACTAATAGGTCATCAAAATCAAGACATTTGCTCGCTTTTTTTTCACTTTCATAGGCATTGCAAATTTCAGTCAATAGTGGATGAGGCATGTACGGTGAAGAATGATTATGTGATGTATCGGAAGTCTGATTTTTCATGCTAGAAATATGGTGCGCAATATTTTTGGGGGTGAATTGTTTGTTGAGTCCGCTGCGTTGCAGAATTCCATGAATCATTTTTTGTTGATCATCGCTATCTAAGATCGATACAAATGGTGTTGGCAAATATGAGTTATATTTTTTTAATAGCTGTACACAATACGAGTGAAAGGTGCCCACAAAAGGCAGGTCTGCATGAGGGCCTAAAAATGATGCAATACGTTCTTTCATTTCATTTGCTGCTTTGTTGGTGAACGTTAATGCTACAATTGACGATGCGGGTACCTGTTTATTGACAATTAGATGAGTAATACGTGCGGTAATAACGCGAGTTTTTCCAGAGCCCGCTCCTGCAACGACAAGGACTGAGCCAGATTCATGATTAACGGCTTTTTTTTGTGCATCATTAAGATTATTGTGTAAAAAAGAGTTAAATGTTTCACGCATTAATTTATGCCCCGCTGTTTATAACTGTATAGTACTAGTTTATAATGCGGGGCAATTTCTTCAAGTTATATTACATATATGACTGATATGATTTTTCCTCAGAAATATGAGAGCCAAGCAACGCATCAACTTTCTTTTTAAGCGTAAAGCGCTGGTCATTTGTAATATAGACGTTACGTGCAAGTTGAATAAATTCATTGTCAAACATTTTTACTCGTTCTTTAAGTCGCAACAAATCTTCAATGTCCCAGAGTTTTTCATTGACTGTTTTTAGTTCATTCATGAGGCTTGTAATGTCATTGCGAGTTCCCACAAGTTGTTCTAATGTTTTTAACAATGATGCAAGTTCGGTGAGAATATTTTTTAATTTTTCAGGATCGGTAATCCGTTCAGATTTTATTTTTAAGATAGTTATTCTATCAACCAATTCTCCGTACGATATTTCCGCTTGAACCTTTTGCGTATTCCCAGAAAGGGTTAAAACAAGAGAAATGTTCAGCATGCAGGCGTGCATAACGTGCTTCATTAGTTTCCTTTTTTCATAATGTACGCTCTTTTTTTTGTTTCAAGATATTCCTACAAAATAATAAAAATAAAGTAAAGAGATATTGACGTTGCTCTGCAGTTTTAGTATTTTGTGTACAGTATTTTTTACATGAGCATTATTAATTTTTCATAATCGTAAAGGAGTAACTATGTTGAACAGAAATGTTGTGTTAGCTATGTGTACTGCAGTGTTATTTTTTGGTGAGTCAATTCTTTTTTCGCAAGAACAAGAAGTAGATGTAATAGCAATGAAAAAAGTTGTTGCAACACAAGAAGTTGTAAAAGCACAGAGTGTGCAAGAAGAAATGTGTGATGAAGAACTTGCTCAAGAAGATGAGCGTGTTAATGCAGCTACTGAGTAATATTTAGTTTGAAATATTTTGTTTACAAAAAAACCTTCAAAAACAACTTGAAGGTTTTTTTATTTTTTCATTTGATTTCTATGCGAAAACTCATATACTGGTTTCTAAGATTTTAATAGTTTAATGTTTTTACATAAGGGGTTTTTTATGAATATGTTTCGTTCTCTGTTTTTTATAGCGGTTGCTACAGTGGTTGTGGGTGGTAACGAAAGTGCAGCATTTAATGGACAAAACGTATTAAAAAAAATAGAGAATCCTGCTATAGCGGTTCCGGTTTTTATAGCAGTAAGTAAGAGTAAGCATTTGAACAACAATACTAAAGATGCTTTAGCAGCTGCGGCAGTATCGTCTGTAGTTGGAGACGATGCGCCAACGGTAGCTACTACTTTTGTTATTAGCAAGGCCATCGGAGAAGCTGTAGATACTTCTTATGGTAAAAGGGTAGTAAGCATATTGCCAGCGAAAGAATATACAGAGACGTATGCATGGTTGAAATGGATAGGAAAGATCTTTGTGAGCGTGTATCTAGGGGACAAAATTGGGTCTAAGATTTCTGCTGATAAGATGAAAAAGTATACTTCACAGCATACTCCTACGAAGTCTTCTTCTGTCGAGTAGTCAAAGAGAAACGCGTATGAAATTTAGTTAAAAGAGAGAGGGGATTCTGAAACAAGAGTCCCCTCTCTCTTTTAACTATTCCCACTTACTCAAATACGTAATTAACGGAGTGATTCCTTTTTTTGAAACTGCTGAAATGATAATATGCGGTTGATGTTTTTCTAGTGCACCGACAAGTAATGTTGTGTCAATTTTATCTGCTTTATTAAAAATATAAAGCATTGGTGTGTCGACTTCCAAGTCCTCCAAAATATCATGAACAACGCGAATGTGATTTTCCCAACCTGGATCTGAAATATCAATTACGTGTAATAATAAGTCTGCGTAATGTAATTCTGATAATGTTGATTTGAATGCTTCTATTAAACGTGTTGGTAATTGCTGAATAAAGCCGACAGTGTCAGAAATGACTCCTTTTTTTGTGCCATTGATAAACAATTCGCGTGTAGTAGTATCCAATGTTGCAAACAATTTATTTTCTGCAAGGACATCACTGCTGGTGAGCGTGTTTAATACGGTTGATTTGCCAGCGTTTGTGTATCCGATTAAACAGAATGTAGCAATATTATTTGACAGGCGTTTTTTGCGTTGAGTTTCACGCGCTTTGTGCATTTTTTGCAAATGTTTTTTGAGCTGTAAAATACTCTGTTCAATGTGACGTGTTTCTTTTTCTTTTGCTGTTTCACCAAATCCACCACGTACACCAATAGTACCTGACTGCTGCGCAAAATGAATTCCTTTTCCTGCAAGGCGAGATTTTTTGTGCTGAAGTTGGGCAATTGACACCTGCATTTTACCTTCTGCGGTATGGGCGGATTTTTCAAAAATTTCTAAAATTAATTCAGTACGATCAAAGACATTACAATCTAATAATTCTGCCAAGTTGCTTGCTTGACGTGCCGTTAGCTGTTCTGACAAAATTACTTGCTCAATATCATTTTCATGGCAAAATTTTTGCACTTCTTCTCGTTTTCCCTTGCTGAGAAAATAGCCTGGGTCAAGTGTGCGTATCTTAATATCAAGAGTAAGTGCATTTTTTACGTTATTTGTTTGCGCAAGATTGTGAAACTCTTCTATGTATGATTCTTTATTAATGGCGTGGTTTGCGGGGGTGATGATACTTAAAAGAAGTGTTTTTGGGTAGTGTGATGTTGGAGTGGCATTTTTTTTCATAATATTCCAGATACCTTTTTTTTCATTTATTTTTATTTATCTCTTTGTAATTATGCCAAAGAAGGTGAAATTTGTACAGGGGGGCATAAAGGACAGAAGTAATATTTTTATATAATTTTTGAGAAAGAATGATACATTTATAGTAGTCAGGTATTGATAATTTGCAGAAGGATACATACTATGTTTGACTTTCTTTCACAAAAATTTACATCTCTTTTTTCAGGCCTAAACAGTGCAAAAAAATTAACTGAACAGAATATTCAGGATGTGCTGACGCAAGTGAATGATGCGCTATTACAAGCAGATGTTCCTTATTCGGTTGTGCAATCATTTGCGCAGGCAATAAAAGATGAGGTTATTGGTCAAAAGATTACTGCATCACTAGATCCAGCAGAGCAGCTATTAAAGATCATTAAAGACAAAATTATTGCCTTTCTAGGGGGTGATGCTTTACCATTTAAAGCCCTTTCTCCATCAATGATTATGGTTATTGGGTTGCAAGGGTCTGGTAAAACAACAACAATTGGTAAACTAGCTTATAAAATAAAAAAAGATGCAGAAAAAGAAGGAAAACAAAAAAAAATAGTAGTTACTTCAGTTGATTTTTATCGTCCTGCGGCAATAGATCAATTACAGGTGCTAGCACAACGTGTTGATGTTGATTTTTATCGCGCAAAAGAAAATGATCCTGTTGCGGCGGCAAAAGAAATTTTTGCTCATTATCAAAAAAATACTTATGACATTTTATTATTAGATACAGCAGGTCGTTTGCATGTTGACAATGCTATGCTGCAAGAATTACAAGATATAGATGCTACATTGCAGCCGCGCCACAAATTACTGGTATTAGATTCTATGACGGGACAAGAATCATTGGCAGTTGCTCAAGCGTTTGACAGCATGATAGGTTTTCAGGGTGCGGTGTTAACCAAAATGGACAGTGACACGCGTGGAGGTGCGGCATTTGCATTTCGTTATGTGCTAAAAAAACCGATAATATTTGTGGGTGAAGGTGAAAATCTTACTGATTTAAATCTTTTTTTTCCTGATCGCGCAGCAGAAAGAATGCTTGGCATGGGTGATTTACAGTCATTGATCGAGCGGGCGGAAGATAAAATTTCTCGTGATGAGCAAGAAAAGGCGGAAAAAGTTCTCAATTCAGGAGTGTTTTCATTGCAAGACTTTGCGGACCAGATGGCGATGATGAATAGAGTTGGATCGCTTTCGCAGCTTCTTAAATATATGCCAGGGGTACATGCAAACATCTCGTCTGAAATGATTCATAGAGGAGAAGTAGAGTTGGCAAAATTTAAGGCGATTATTTCTTCCATGACTCTTAAAGAGCGACTGAATCCGGTTATTCTTAATAGTTCGCGTTGTAAACGGGTGGCACAAGGTGCGGGTGTAGCAGACTACGATGTTACCATGCTCCTTAAGCGCTTTGAAGAAGCAAAACAATATGTTAAGCTATTGAATAGGTTTGAGCAGTAAAATTCATTTTTTTGTGATATATTTGTGATATATATGTATTGTCGTTAGTTTTAGAAGGATTTTTTTCTATGGCAGTTAAAATTAGATTATCTCGTATTGGTACAACCAATCGTCCATTTTACCGTCTTGTTGCGGTAGATTCACGCAAAAAACGCGATGGATCACAGCTTGCAAATATCGGAACTTACGATCCTATGAACGGCTTTGTTGTTCAGTTTCATGAAGATATTTATCAAGATTGGCTGTCAAAGGGCGCTCAGGTTACCGATTCAGTGAAAAAGGTGTATAAATTATATAAAAAAAATACCCAATCTACGGTAAAAACTACTAAAGCTTCAGCAAATACTGCTCAAGAGGAAGCTGCTGAGGCAGCATAAGGCGTGCGTATGATTAAAGAATTGGTTACTTTTATAGTGCAACAATTGGTTTCGCATCCCCAAGATGTGAGTGTTTCCCTTATTTCTGGAGAAGGTGATACCGACGTACTTGAAATTAAAGTAGCAGCGGATGATCGCGGTCGAGTTATTGGAAAAGAAGGACATACGATTAAGTCGTTGCGTGTTCTTGTAGATACGATCGTCACTAAAGATAAAAAAATTTCTCTCGAGCTTTCTCGATCATAATGTCTTGATACAAAAATGAATATATCAATTCTGACAGTATTTGATCAGTTGTATGAACCATTTGTTCACACGAGTCTGGTTGGCAGAGCACAAGAAAAAGGGATTGTGCACATTGATGTACAATCTTTTTTTTCCTATGTAAAACCAAAAGAGCGTATTGATGCGTCTACGTTTGGTCCAGGCGCAGGAATGCTTATCAAGCCTGAGGTAATTCAAAAAGCTATTGAGGACAAAGAAAAGTTACATGGCAAGGCACTTAAGATCTTCTTTTCTCCTCGTGGACAAAAAATGGATCAATCTGTTTTTGAGTATATTGCTTACAAAACAAAAGAATTAGGGCATTTGATGGTCATCCCCGCTCGGTATGAGGGAATGGATGCGCGCGTGGAAGAGGAATATGCAGATATGATACTTTCTGTGGGCGATTTTGTTTTAATGGGTGGAGATGTTCCAGCCATGATGCTTCTTGAGGGTGTTCTGCGTTTATTTCCTCAGGTAGTTGGTAAAGAAGAATCCGTGCAGCGTGACTCATTTGGGGGGCCATTTGTTGACTTTCCTTCTTATACTGAACCAGTTGAATGGAAAGGGAAAAAAGTTCCTGATGTTTTGCGTTCTGGAAATCATGCAGCTATTGAAAAATGGCGGTGCGAACAGGCGGTTAGAGCGACAGTATTAGAACATTTTTCATGGTTGCGTTCTCGGCATGTAACAGATGAAGAAAAAGATCTTGTTGTTGATCATATTCCTTCTCACTATGTAGCACTTATGCATGGAGATGTGCTTGTGGGTGATCAAAAACAGAAAGGGACAACTTCTGTTACGTCAATTGATATTCATGATATTGCGCGATCATCAAAGACATATGGCATAAAAAATTATTTTGTAGTGACACCGTTAATTGATCAGCAAAAAATAGTTGAAAAAATACTCGATTTTTGGAAAAAAGGCATAGGATTTGAGTATAATAGATCACGGTATGATGCTATTATGTCGGTAGAATTGGTTGATACGATTGATACTGTTATCAAGAAGATAGAAGAAAAAGAGGGAAAAAAACCTCTTGTCATTGCGACATCAGCCCGCATGGTCGGGGATGAAAAACTTATTTCATATTATGATCAAAAAAAAGTGTGGGCAGAGCAGCGGCCGGTGCTTATTTTGTTTGGTACCGGGCAGGGGTTGGCTCCTGAAGTGATTGATCGGTGCGACTTTTTGTTATTACCGCTTCATGGTTTTTCACGGTTTAATCATTTATCAGTTCGCTCCGCAGCAGCGATCATTTTGGAGAAGTGGTTGGGGATTAATGAAAGCAGTTGGTAAAAAAATTGTCATAATAGCATTTTTAAGATATATTTAAAATATCATACGACGAAGTTCAAAGAGGATTTTCTTATGAAAGCATCAGTATATACAAAAGAAACAATCCGTGAGATTGGTGTCCAAAATCAAAGTTTTCTAACATTTGGTATTGGTGACACGGTAGTTGTTTCACAGCTTATTAAAGAAGAAGCTATTAAGGAAGCAGGAAAAAAAGCATCTAAAGAATCACCAAAAGATCGTATTCAAAAGTTTGAAGGTGATGTGATTGCTATTCATAAAAATGGAGCATCAAGCACATTCACTGTTCGTAAAATGGGCGCTCATTCTATTTCAGTAGAACTTATTTTTCCTTTTTCATCACCGCGCATAAAAGAGATTGCTGTTAAGGCACGAGGTGATGTTCGTCGAGCTAAGTTGTATTATTTACGCCATAAAGTTGGTAAAAAAGCTCACGTTAAAAAAATTATAGAAACTAAAGAATCTAGAAAGCAAGAGTAGTTTGTCGCATTACTATGAACAAAAAAAGAGGGCAGTTGAGAGCATTACGTCTTTGTGTCATTGTTGTGTTTTGTGCTGTGGTTTTGTTGCCATCATGCACAAAACGAAGTGTTCAAAAAGAGCGTGTTGATGTAATTGGTGGCGGTGCTCATGAACTTGAGTCTCAACGATTGGTTATTCTTGATAAAGTCATTCAACAAGAAGCACTGCTCGGTAATGTTCCAATTCCCCTTTATGATGAACGTATTTTACCCACGTCATTAGATGCTTTTGAAAAAGAGACAATAGTTCTTGGTTACAAAAGCACGTTGAGTGTTTCGCAATTAATTGATTTTTTTATGAATCAGATGGAGCGGTATGGTTGGCGACATGTGGTGACATTTGAGAACGACAAAACCATCCTCTTTTTTGAGAATCCTGATTCTTATGCTTGTGTGGTGGTACAGGTATTAGAAAATTTTGGCTCAACAATCTTTGTATATACAAAGGGAGCGAGCCTTTAAAAAAAGCTCGCTCGTAGGTAATGAGTTGGGATGAGTGACTTTTTTATCTACTCCGTTGTCGGCTGCATTGATCGAGTTCCCTGCGCAATTCATAATTTTCTTGGCGTAACTGATCATTTTCTCGTTGTAAATCGATTATTTGTTGCCGTAGTTCTTGACGACTTTCATTTTTACTGCGTCTATAATCTCTATCTCTGTTGCGATAACGACGATCATTACTGCGTGCAGCTGCGACAGTTCCACCCATAAGTCCGCCAATAGCCATACCTGTAAGAGCGCCTTGTTTTCCTCCGATGCTGCCAATTGCAGCACCAGTAGCCATGCCACCTAAAACATTTGAACCCGGATCATCACCAAAAAATGCAACAGCTGGCGATACGAGTAGCAATGAAAGTAAAATAAGATTTATATTGTTTGTTTTCTTCACAGCTTAATTCCTTTTTTAGTCATTTTCTTCATCATATGCTCCGTATTGTTCTTCTTCGTATTTTTGCTCTTTTGTGTTAGATTTGTTTTGTTTTCTATTGCGTCTTTCATTTTTTCTGTTTCTGCGATTTTCTTCTTCTTCTCGTTTTTCTGCTCGCTTAACTGCACCAAGAGAGAAAAAATTAGCAGCTGTTTCACCAGCTGACTTTGTAGTTTGGCCAACACCTTCTAATGTGCCTCCGAAGAAACTATCCGCCTGTGAATTAAAAGTGGTAAATATAAGCGACAATAATAGTGCTCCAGTTATTTTGTAATTCATGTGAAACTCCCTTTTTTATTTAATTACCCTCTTTTTTCTGTTCTTTTTTTAATTCTTCAGCTCGTTTTTTGCGATTTTCTTTTTGTCTTTTTTCTGATTTAACCTTTTTTTCTTTTTCGCTTTCTGGTTCAGGTACAAGTGTTTTTTCTTCTGGAGTAGATCTCTCTTCTTTCTCAAAGCCAAATTCTAATAATGAGGGACTATGACGACCATTGTTGTTTTTAGAATCGCTTTGATCTGACATGTTTATTTGTGCGAGTGCGTATAATAAGGCAAGAAGGCATATGTTGAAGGTTAAAAATATTTTTTTATTTTTCATAGCTTCCTCTTTTTCTTATTGTATTTAAGGGGCGAGTTTGCTTTATACATAAAGCTTTGTCACTACATGTTATTTTACAGGCAGAAATTGGCCAAGGGCAAGGGTTTTAGTAGTTATATACCCATAAATATTTAATAAAGCGATTCTGTCGCTTTATTAAATACTTGTTTTCGGAGTATTTTTGAGTATAGGGGCCAAAAGATGCATTTTTCCAGCGCCTAAAAGGAGGATAAGATCACCTAGATCGACTGATTTTGTAATTTTGTCTTTTAATTGGGTAAAATTATCCTCGAAGGGGATATAATGGGCATTGAGACGTGGATTTGAGGTTTTGAGCGCTTCAACAAGAAGCTTGCTGGTGATATCTTCAACAGGAGCTTCTCCGGCAGAGTAAATATCGGTAATAATAAGAGTGTCGATGTGTTGAGTATTAAAGATGGTTATAAAATCATTCCATAATTTTTGGGTTCTTGTGTATCGATGGGGTTGAAAAACAATAATGACCTTATTTTTTGTGCGATTACGCGCGACAGAAAGCATATGTTCAATTTCTTTAGGGTGATGACCATAATCATCAAATATTTCTGCACCTTTGTATGTTCCATGATATGAAAAACGCCTATCTACACCCTTAAAACAGGACAAACTTTTTTGTATGACAGAAAAATGTATGCCCAATTCTACAGCGACAGTTATTGCCGCTAATGCGTTATACACATTATGTAATCCTGGAATTGGTAACGTAATGATTCCCAAAGGTAGAAGATTATTGTTGTTTTGCACAGCAAATGTAGAGCTTTCAGATGACAGTTGAATAGTGTGTGCCATGACATCAGCGGTATAATCAATGCCATATGTCAGTGCGTTGACAGAAAGTTCACCGATAAGCTCGCGAGTATTTTTGTCATCAACACATGCAACAGTTTTTCCGTAAAACGGTACATTTTTTATAAACTGTGCATATGTTTGTTTAATATCGTCCAAGTCTTTGTACGTTTCCAAGTGTTCAATGTCAATGTTGGTGATAACATTAAGTGTTGGATTAAGAGATAAAAAAGAACGATCGCTTTCGTCTGCTTCTGCAACAAAAAAATTACCGGTGCCTATATGAGCATTTGAATTATTATTTTTTAAATGACCTCCAATTGCAAAGCTTGGGTCAAGACCCGCTTTGCAAAGAACATGAGCAATTAAAGCGCTCGTTGTTGTTTTTCCATGCGATCCAGTTACTGCAATGCTATATTTTGTGCGCATTAACTCCGCAAGCATTTGAGCGCGTGTTGCGGTTATAATGTTGCGAGCGCGTGCGCGTTCTATTTCTTTGGTAATTGCAGGAATGGTGTATTCATACATAGGAATGTACACGACTATATCAATTGATAGGTCATTACATGCAGTAGCATTATTATGATGATAAATGTTACATCCAGCAGCTTTTAATTGCGCTATTGTTTCTGTTGAAACATCCTCATCGCATCCTGAAATAGTGTAGCCTTGCTGCTTTAAAATGGTAGCAATGCCACTCATGCCAATGCCACCGATGCCAATAAAATGAATGTGTCTATTTTTTTTATACATATAATAATTATATCTTACGGGGTGATTATAGACAATTTTTTGTGTGTTGTATAAGGATAATTAGTATGAAATATAAAAACAGATTAGTTTATAAAAATACGCTCCGCTTATAAAAACAGAGCGCATTTATTTTTTAAAGCATTTCGCGCAATTTACGCAATTTATCTTTAAGGTCTATGATTTGCTGGGAAAGATGTTCAATTTTTTCGTTTTCTGGCGTTTTTGTCAGCTGTTTTTCTCCATGGTCGTCCATGGTTGTTTTTTGTGAAGCAATAATGGAATCTGCTTTTGCAAATTTTTCTTTTAGCTTCTTTTTTGCTCCGACAATGGTGAATCCTTCTTCATAGAGAAGTTTTTTGATAAGCTCAAATTTTTTAAGATCATTTTCGTCATAAAAACGCTGGCTACCTTGTGAACGTTTTGTTTTTATATTGAACTCTTTTTCCCAAAAACGGACAACAAAACGTTCTAGTTCAAGTTTGTTTGCCAATTCACCAATCCGAAATTTTCTTTTTTGCATTTTCATACGATTCGCCTTTTTTACTTTTTACTGACTCTTTGTATCCTTGTTTTATATAAGATAATGTGAGTTGTAAACCTTCTAGGTGAAAAATTGTTTTTATGGTATCATCATATTACTTGATTCGTCAATTACTAAGTTATATTAGCATCTGTTTTTCATATCTGTGAGGTATTCGTATGAATTTTAGAGATCTCATTATGCCCATGGCATTTGCCTTAATTGCATCATTAGGGTTGCAATATTTCTTTTTTGATAGAAAAGGTAGCGTTGAAAAAGAAACAACTTTCATTGCGCCTAAAGAAAAGCGGGTATATTATCCACTGAATGTAGAGGTTGATTTTTTTGATCAAAAACGTTCATCGCAGCCGCGTTTAACAGATGTTGAAACAGAATGGGGATTGCTCAGTTTTTCTACTGATGGCGCATCGCTTGATAGTCTTGATATAAAACGTGAAATTGATGGTAAGCAAAAAAGCATACGTACTATTTTTCCTGTCACTGATACTGAGCGGGAAAATCGCTGCTTTTTAGTTGCTTTAGATGAAAAAACACCGTTTTATTATTCGTTAGTTTCTTTTGATGAAGAAGAACAACTATGGCGCTTGGTGTATAAAGGAGAAAATGATACATCAGTTATTCAAAAAACGTTTATTGTTGATAAGGCTGATCCGCGCATTGATGTGACATTGGACATTACCGCGCGGGGCGGAAAAGAATTTTCAGTAACACCGCGTATTATCTACCCGGCGCCACTTATGCCAGATATTCGCGAAACAGATACTATTTCAGCGCTCGTTATTGATCTGTTGGGGGTGTTTACTAAAAAAAGAGTGGATCAGTTGAATATTCATACTGGTTGGTCTTCTCCCGAATTATTTGGAAGCGATAGTCGCTACTGTGTTCATGCTATGATTAAGGACAAAGATCAGTTTACACAACGTGCATATTACAAGCTTGAAAATAGAGATCGTCTTTTTTCAATACTTGAAGGGCCTAAAACGCATGCTGCTCAATCATGGAATTTGTCATTTTATTGTGGTCCAAAAGACGTGCATCTTATGGCGGCCGTTGATGAACGCTTAGAAAATACGCTTGATTTTTCGGGTTGGCTTTCTCGTCTGGCAAAATTCATGTTGTATCTTTTAAATTGGTTCTTTGTATATTTGCATAATTATGGTCTTGCTATTATTGCGCTAACAATATCAATACAGATTTTGTTATTGCCCTTTACTGTGCGTAACAGTGAAGAAAAGTTTAAAAAAGAGCAACGGGAATACCAGAAAAAAATGACCGCTTTAGAGTATCAATTTAAAGATAATCCTGAAAAATTAGCGCTTGCGCGAGCAGATCTTATTCGTCGGGAAGGTTTTCCGGGAATGGGTTGTTTAATTCCATTTTTGCTTCAGATTCCGATATTTTTTGCGTTGAGCAGAGTTCTTTCCAGTTCTTTTGAATTGTATCAGGCGCCAATGTTATGGATTGCGGATTTATCATCAAAAGATCCTTATTATATTTTGCCCTTGATTGTGACAATAACCATGCTTATTCAAGATGGTAGAGGTGATTCTCAACAGCGTATGGCAAAAATTATGATGGCAATTGTGTTTGGAGCAGTAATATCAAGTTTTTCTGCAGGACTAACGCTTTATTTTGCTTGTAACAGGCTGTTTAGTATTATTCAATCACTCATCCTTCGTTATTTTAAATTGGTGTAATGTATGTTGGAAAATCTTCCTACACTTGCACATTTATTAAAAATATTGCAGCAAGTACCCTATCTTGCGTCAAAAAATGTGTATAAAGTGACTTCACATTTTCTTACTATGACGCCACATCAGATGGAGCAATTCTGTGCGGCGTTAGATGCAGCAAAAAAGAAATTAGCACAATGTGCAACCTGTTTTTTTTGGCGTGAAACAGCAGGTGCTTGTATTTTTTGTTCATCATCAAAGCGAGATCAGGACATTATTTGTGTTGTTGAATCGTGGCAAGAGATTATTGCTATCGAAAAAACAAAAGGGTATATGGGTGTGTATCATGTTCTTGGTGGCGCGCTCTCTCCTCTTGATGGTGTTAGCATAGAAGATTTGACAATTGATGCATTACTTGCGCGAGTGAGCCTGGGCACCATAAAAGAAGTTATTTTAGCAACAAATCAGACACCTGAGGGTGAAGCAACGGCAACTTACATTGCACGTAAATTAAAAGATACATCTGTCGCCATCACCTGTTTAGCACGCGGCTTGCCGGTGGGGTCATTGTTAGAAGGCATGGATAGATTAACAGTGTTTAAGGCTTTGTCTGAGCGTCGACCATTTTAATGAGGAATATACATGCGAGCAGATTTTTTTGGTAATTTAGGTGTGCAGACAAATGATATTTCTCTGTACAAAAACAGAAGAAAAGAATTAGTTACTGCCATACGACAAGATCATCCCCAGGTGACTACCGGCGCAATTGTTCTTTTTGCTGCATTTGAGGTTGGTTCAGAAAGATTTCGTCAAGATAAAACATTTTATTATTACACTGGCATAGATGAGCCGGGTACGGTTGTTATCATTAATTTAGACGGAGAAACGACATTGTATGCACCATATTGTTTTAAAAAACGTGCGCAGTGGATGAATGTTTTGCCAGCATTTACAAACGCTGACGCAAAAGCTTTGGGTGTAGATGTATTTGAATTTTTAGGAAATGAATGTGAAGGGTATGGGCTAGATTCTTATTTTTCTGCTCATGAATATCAAAATATGATTGCATTTTTACAATCAATGATCGAATGCAATAGCACTCTTTTTATGACTATGCCAAAAAATGGGCATGAATATTTAACCACACGCTTAGTGCTCAATCATTTAGAATCATTCATTCCAGCAATACAAAAGAGCATTGTTGATGTTTCTGCTCTTGTTGCTCGCAGTCGACGGCGCAAGGATGTTGGGGAAATAGAAAAAATATACCGTGCGATAGAAATTACAGAACTTGCACAAGAAGCTGCCATGCAAACAATTAGAGAAGGTGTTTCAGAAGCAGAAATTCAAGCGTCGCTTGAGTATATAATGACCGCTGCTTACGCACGTCCAGCATTTGCAAGCATTGTAGCAAGTGGTAAAAATGCTACTATTTTGCACTATTGCGAAAATAATGGAATGGTGGGTACTCATGATTTAGTGCTCGTTGATATTGGCGCAGAGCTTAATAATTATTGTGCTGACATTACACGCACTTATCCGGCATCTGGTAGATTTACCAAGCGTCAAAAAGAACTTTACACTATTGTTTTAGCCACGCAAGAATATATTGCAGGCTTAGCAAAGCCTGGCATGTGGCTTAAAAATCCAAAAAATCCTGAAAAATCACTTCATCATTTGGCGCACAGCTTTATATCAAAACGTGGGTATGGCGATTATTTTCCTCATGGTATTGGTCACTATCTTGGTCTTGATGTTCATGATGTAGGTGATTATTCTGTTGCACTGCATGAAGGTGATGTGATTACCATTGAACCAGGTATTTATATTCCACAAGAAGCCATTGGTATTCGTATTGAAGATAATTATTGGATAACGAAGGATAGCGCAGTCTGTTTGAGTGAAAATCTTCCAAAAACGGTTGAAGAAGTAGAATATGTTATGCAGCAGGCATTAAGTGGAGAGAGTGAGGAAGATGAAATTGATGACGAAGAAGAGGATGAGTTTGAAGATGATGTGCATTAAATTGATGTTTTTTTGTTTTGACTTCTTTTTATTACTTACAAAACAGATGAAACCAACACCGTGCAATATGGTTTGATTGCAGAAGAAGTAGATGAAGTATTTCCAGCACCTGCTGTTCGAGAAGAAGATGGTTCTGCGTACATCATACGTTATGAAATGTTGCCAGTGTTGCTGCTTAATGAAATGAAAAAGCAAAAACAAGATATAACTGATTTAAAAGAAGTTGTTGCCGTTTTCATGCGTAAATACAACGTTTTGTAGCAGGGCAAGCTGCGCCATGAATGTGTAAATATTTTTTGACGATATAAAAATATCCTCTGGAAAGTTACGGAAATTATTTTATTTCCGATATACTTTAGACAGAGGATATTTAGTTATTATCATTATAATATAAAGGATTTTTAGGATATTTATGGATGCTTCATGGGTTTCGGTGTTGCCACCGCTGATAGTAATTGGCGCGATTGTGGCAACGCATCGTCTTAATATTTCACTTGCTGCGGGGATAGTATCTGCTGCGTTGCTTGCAACGCACGGTCATGTTGGTTCTGCGCTTACTATGTGCGCAAGCAAAGTAGTAACACATTTTTCTGACATAGATAACATTCTTTTATATGTTTTGTTAGTGATTATCAGTTCCCTTATTATGCTTTTGACAGTAACGGGAAGCGCTGCTGGTTGTGCGCAGATTATTGGTAGAAAAATGCGTACAACCAGCAGCGTTGAAATGGCATCAATTTTACTTGCTTTTTTACTGAGCATCGACGATTATTTGAGTATTTTAACTGTCGGTTTTGTCATGCGTCCTATTGCAGATAGACTCGCAGTTGCACGTACAAAATTAGCATATATTGTTCATGCGTTGGCAGGACCATTAGTTATTATTGTGCCTATTTCAACATGGGCCGCGGCGGTGCTTGCGCAATTGGATAATGCTGGGATTGGCACAAGTGAAACAAGTAAAATTATTGCAGATCCATTTTATGTGTACATAAACACCATTCCATTTATTTTTTACTCGTTGCTGGCGATCATGTCGGTTATTTTTGTTGTTGCAAAGCGCGTGAGTTTTGGACCTATTTTGCGTGATGAGCGTGATGCTGTTCCTGTGTATGATGAAAGCGCAGAACTGCAAAAAACTGACAAGCATTCTCTGTATGAACTTCTTGTGCCTATGGGTTTGTTAGTGGCAGGAGTATTTTTTGGTATTTTAAATAATTATCAAACTTTTTTGGTTTTTTTTCTGTCAAGTTTAGTGGCGTTTGGTGTGAGTTTGTGCATTTTTTTATATAAACGCATGATTGTTATTTCACAACTCCCAACGGTGGTATATGAAGGTTTTGCATTAATAAAATCATCAGTTATTATGGTTGCATTAGCCTCTATTTTGGGTAGTTTTTTACGCTTGGATTTGCATACGGGCAGTTATGTGGCAACAGTGCTATTAAGTTCTGTGCCGTTATGCGTGATACCGGTCATGGTATTTATTGTTTCTTTGTTGATTACGTTGGCAACTGGTTCTGCGTGGGGTACGTTTTCATTGCTCATACCCATTACGATAGAAATGATTATTACATTGCTACAGGTTCCTTGCCCGGTAAGACTTGAACAAATATCGCTTTTATTTCCTACTTTGGGAGCTTTATTATCTGGTGCTGCGTGCGGAAATCATATCGCGCCATTTGCAGAAACAACTATCATGACGGCAACAAGTACGGGCATAGAGCCGCTCGTGCATGCACGTACACAATTGCCTTATGCTGTACCGATTGTTCTTGGTTCATTTGTTGCATTTATCGTGGTAGGCATAATGAATGAAAGTAGTTTATGGATGAGTTTTTTTGTTTCTTTTAGTTTGGGAACGGTAACGTGTTTGAGTTTGTTGATTGCTGGGGGGATTTTTTTTCATGCTAATTCCAAGATAGAATCATCATAGGTACAGTGGAGGCTATTATGAATGCTAAATTATCACTTCTCTATTTTTTATATTTTTCACCATTATTGATGGGATATGGTCGTTACTATGGTATTGTGACCAACCAAAATAAAAGACCGTATCAAGAAGATAGATTCACGGTAGTTCCACGATTCTATGATGATGGTGGAGATTTTTTTGGTATTTTTGATGGCCATGGTGGGGACAAAACAGCAACAGAGTTGCAGCGTAATTTTCACGAATTTTTTCATAAAGGCATGTCGTTTCAAAAGAGGAGATATGGTTCTCACGCAGTATACTTTGATGAGCAAGAAATTCTCCAGGGGAAAATTAATCCTTTAAGGGCATTGAAGTTCGCATTTTCACAAGAAGAAAAAGTTGCTGTTTATGATTTTACAGATGGGTCTACTGCATTGGCAGTATATATAGATGCAAAAAATCAATTGTATTGTGCATGGGTAGGAGATACGCGTGCAGTGTTGGAAAGTAATGGTGTTGTTGGCTTTGCAACACGAGATCATAAGCCGAACGATCCTCTAGAATTACGTCGGATTAAAGCACATGGTGGTAGTATTTACAAACATGGGGTGTGGCGCATAGGTGGACTAGCGCTTTCTCGTTCTATTGGAGACAGAGATATTAAAAAACACTATCCACAAGTAATTGCTAAACCTGATCTTGAGTTGATACAGCTCACTGAAAATAATCATTTTTTGATTATGGCTTCAGATGGTTTATGGGATGTGGTGAGTAGTGAAGAGGCAGTAAAAATAGTGCACAAGCAACTTGCAGAAAAAGGTAAAAAAATAGCCGGCACAGGCGGCGTTCTTGAGCATAGCAAAGATCTTGATAGTATTGCGTACCTTTTACAAAATGTAGCAATGGAGCGTGGTAGTGGTGATAATATTACGATATGTATAGTTCAGTTTGATTGGACCAAAGAGGAGCCTTCGCCTACGCTTATGACACGCTTGTGGAATTGGTTACGTGGAAAAAGATAAGGTAATTCTTTATTATTGACCGCAAAGCGATTCTTGGTTACCTTATAAATAAGAGCCCCACTCTACAGAAATGAAAAAGTAAAGCATTTAAATGAAAGTATAATTTTTTATGAGCATGAATAAAACGTTCTATCCACGCAAAGAAGATGTAGTAGCAAACTGGTGTCACATTGATGCTGAAGGTAAAGTGCTTGGGCGCCTTGCTACTTTTGTAGCAGATAGACTACGTGGCAAAGATAAGCCTCATTATACCCCCCACACAGACTGTGGCGACTATGTGGTTATAACCAATGCAGACAAAATTGTTCTTTCAGGTGATAAATGGGAAGACAAAGAGTATGTTAGCGTGACTGGTTGGATTGGTGGTAAAAAAGAGGTTGCAGCTAAGGATTTGCATGCTAAGCATCCAACGCGTCTTATTGAATTAGCAGTTAAGCGTATGCTTCCAAAAAATAGATTAAGCAGACAAATGATTAAAAAGTTAAAAATATATACTGGCTCAGAGCATCCGCATGTGGCGCAAAATCCTACGAAAGTAGCATTTGAGACGCAACAGCCACGTGGTTAAGTTTTTTCAAAATAAGCATTAAAAAAAAGCTCCTTTTAATTAGGGAGCTTTTTTAATGCTTATTTTTTATGTTTATAGTCCGAATTTATTTAATAATGGTGCAATATATGGCCCAACAAGACGCCATATATCTTTAGTGCTTAAATATAAAAAGAGAATAATAAACATGATCCAGGTGGTAATATGAATGTATTCACGCACTTTTACGGGTAGTGGTCGTCCAATAAGAGCTTCTATGGAATAAAAAAGAATTTGTCCGCCATCAAGGATAGGAAGTGGAATCAGATTGAGTACTGCCAAATTAATGCTAATAATAGAAAGAAGCAGAAGAAATATTTTTGCACCAGAAGATGCCGCTTTTGTGGTCATTGCAACAATCATTACCGGGCCAGCAATATCACCAGCGCCTTTTTTGATGTGCAGAAATCCAGTGATGGTATTTTTAATCCAGAGGTTGGTGGCGTTTATGCCTTGTTTAACTGCTTCAAAAAAACTTTGTGGCGGTGTTTCTGAAATTTCAAATTCAATGCCCAAAATTCCTATTTTTTTGCCGTTTACTTCTTTTTCTCCAAGCACAATGCTTTTTTCTAGCGATACGCCATTGCGTTCAATGATAATGGAGACTTCCTGTGATGCGAGTGGGAACAAGAGGGTTTGCAGTTTTTGTATGCTGTTTTCTATCGATTCGTTGCGAATAGCGACAATTTTATCACCAATTTGTAAATCGTATTGTTGGGCAGGGGAATTTTCTTGAATTGCGGCAATGATCGGTTTTTGCATGAGCGGTGTTTTAGGAATCCCTGTCCAAAAGAGAGTAATAAATGCACAATATGCAAAGAGTAGATTAAAAAGTATACCGCCAAGCATTACAAAAAGTTTCTGATAAAAAGGTTTTACGGCAAAAGATTCATTATCCATGGCAAGCGCTTCTTTTTGCTCTCCTTGGCCAATTTCAGCGGCACCTGCGATTTCTACATAACCGCCGAATGGGATAGCAGAAAGACTAAATTCTGTCTTGCCAATTTTTTTACTCAAGATTTTTGGGCCAAAGCCGATGGAAAAAGAGGGGGTTCTAATGTTAAAGAGCTTAGCAAAAAGAAAATGGCCTAATTCATGAAATCCTATAAGAAATCCCATGCCAAAGCATCCAATGAGAATAAAAAAAATATTTTGAAAAAGTGAAGCCGGGTACATAAAAAGTGATAGGGCCATAGAAGTTCCTTGCGTAATAATGCGATAACGAGTGATTTTTTTGCTAAGTTTGTAAATATAAGGTATCATTATTAAAATTATAAGTCTATAACTTGCATTGATGCATTGCGCTACTACATGAATACACATGATGAACATGTCCCCTTAAAAGCTGTTTTAGTACTCGCTTTTTTAGTCGCGTGCGTGAATTATTTTCTTGAAAAAATTCACAAAGAGGGTAAAATAACAATTAGTCAACTTAACCAACTGAGGTAGCGCGTCGGATTAAAGTTGCGATTATATAATAAAAAATAAAAAAGATTTTTATAACGTATAACGTGTAATATAAGGATTTGTATACATGCCAACGATTAATCAATTGTGTCGATTTGGTAGAAGTAAGATCAAGGCAAAGCCTAAAAGTCCTGCCCTCAGAAGAGGACTTTTTCTCAAGGGGCCATTTGCAAAAGGTACATGTACCCGCGTATTTACTACTACGCCTAAAAAACCTAACTCTGCGCTTCGTAAGGTTGCTCGTGTTAAGTTGACGACGGGGTTTGAAGTAACTGCGTATATACCAGGTGAGGGTCACAACTTACAAGAGCATAGTGTTGTTCTCGTGCGAGGCGGTCGTGTTAAAGATTTGCCGGGTGTCAAATACCATATCGTTCGAGGCGCGCTTGACTGTGCAGGCGTAGATAAGAGAAAACAAGGTAGATCGCTTTACGGTGCAAAGCGTCCGAAGAAACAGTAAGGAATTGAGTCATGCCAAGGCGTAGACGAGTAGAATTTATTAGAGAAATCGGAGTTGATCCAAAATTTGGATCAGAATTGGTTCAGAAGTTGATAAATGTGGTTATGCGATGTGGAAAAAAAGACATTGCAAGAACCATTGTTTATGATGCTATGGATCTTCTTGTAAAAAAAACAAGTGGCGATGAAAAAAAGGCGTTGGAATTATTCCATCGGGCTTTTGAGCAAGTTGCTCCATATATTGAAGTTCGTTCGCGTCGTGTAGGTGGTAGTACGTACCAGATTCCGCGTGAAGTCGGTGAAAAACGTAGAAAAGCGTTGGCGCTCCGTTGGTTGGTTTCTGCTGCTAAAGATCGCTCAGATAAAACTATGGGATTGCGTCTTGGGCGTGAACTTCTAGATGCATGTGAGCTTAAGGGTGGCGCGGTTAAAAAGCGAGCTGATGTGCAACGTATGGCAGATGCTAATCGTGCATTCTCTCATTATGCATGGTAAGCGAGGAGCATTATGTCAGTTAAAAACTATCCTTTAGAAAAATATAGAAATATTGGTATCGCAGCACATATTGACGCAGGAAAAACAACTGTTACAGAACGTATTTTATTTTACACTGGCGTTTCTCATAAAATAGGAGAGGTGCATGAGGGTGAAGCAACTATGGACTGGATGGAGCAGGAACAAGAGCGCGGGATTACCATCACCTCTGCGGCAACAACAAGTTTTTGGAAAGACCATCAAATCAATATCATTGATACACCAGGGCATATCGATTTTACCATTGAAGTAGAGCGTTCATTGCGAGTGCTTGATGGTGTAGTCGCCGTTTTTTCTGGTGTAGAGGGTGTGCAGCCGCAATCTGAAACGGTCTGGAAGCAGGCAAATCGTTATAAGGTGCCGCGTATTGTTTTTGTTAATAAGTTAGATCGTATTGGTGCTGATTATCTGCGCATAGTAGACAATATCAAAGCAAAGCTTGGCGCTAACGTAGTTGCTATGCAAATGCAAGTTGGCATGTCTGAAGACTTTGAATCAATTATTGATCTTTTAACGCGTAAAATGGCGACGTTTAAGGGTGATAATGGTGAGACTATAGAATGGTCTGAGGTGCCGAGTGAATATACTGAGAAGATGGAAGAATTGCGAGCAAAAATTGTTGAATCAGCGTGTGATTTTGATGATAAATTAGCAGACAAGTATCTTAATGAAGAAGAAATTTCAATTTCAGAAATTAAAGCTGCGCTTCGCAAAGGTGTTGTGCAGTTAAAAGTTGTGCCGGTGTTTTGTGGAAGTGCTTTTAAAAATAAAGGCGTTCAGCTTTTGCTTGATGGTGTCATTGACTTCTTGCCATCACCACAGGACATTCCTGCGATTGAAGCAACAAACATAGATACAGGTGAAAAATTTCCTGTAGCCGCTAATCCCGGTGGATCTTTTTATGGGCTGGTATTTAAAATTATGTCAGATCCGTTTGTAGGCGTTTTAAATTTTGTTCGCGTTTACTCGGGTGAAGTCAAATCTGGTTCCTATGTGTACAGTGTTCGCACGGGAGAAAAAGAACGTGTAAGTCGTCTTTTGAAAATGCATGCAAATAAACGAGAAGAAATCTCTAGCGCAAAGGCTGGAGATATTGTTGCTTTTGTGGGTATTAAAGATGCTCAAACAGGTGATACTTTGTGTGCTGACAAATCTTCTGTTGTTCTTGAATCTATTACAATACCTACACCAGTAATTTCAACGTCTGTTGAGCCAAAAGCTAGGGCTGATTATGAAAAAATGACGCTTGCATTGCGTAAGATGATGCAAGAAGATCCTTCGTTTAGATTTACATATAATGAAGAAACGGGTCAGACAGAAATTTCTGGCATGGGTGAATTGCATCTGGAAATTGTAGTTGATCGCTTAAAAAGAGAGCATAAAGTAGAAGTAACGCAAGGAAAGCTTCAGGTTGCATATCGAGAAACGGTGCAAAAGCCATCCGAATCTGAAGGAAAATTTGTAAGACAATCTGGTGGGCGTGGTCAATATGGACACGTTTGGCTTAAGGTTGAGCCTTTAGAGCGTGGAAAAGGTTTTGAATTTGTTAATGCGATTGTTGGGGGTGCTATTCCTCGTGAATTTATTCCGGCGACTGAAAAAGGGGTAAAAGAGACATTGGCTGCAGGGGCACTTGGGGGATACCCAGTTGTTGATGTTAAGGTTACCTTGTACGATGGGTCTTATCACGATGTTGACTCTTCTGAGATAGCGTTTAAAGTTGCTGCGTCTATGGCATTTAAGGCGGCATCTCTCAAAGGTTCTCCTGTATTGCTAGAGCCGGTGATGTCTGTTAATGTTTATACTCCTGATGAAAACATTGGGGATGTTATTGGTGACATTAATTCAAGGCGTGGTAGAATTTTAGATTCTAAATCAGAATTTAATCAACAGATCATAAGTGCAGAAGTGCCACTTGGAGAGATGTTTGGTTATTCAACACAGCTTCGTGCGATGACTAAGGGGCGAGCTAGTTACGACATGGAATTTTTATGTTACAGAGAGGTTCCTAAAAGTGTGCAAGAAGCAATCGTATCAAAAAATAAAAAAGAATAATTTTGTCAATCATAGGAGTATAAACGATGGCAAAAGAAGTATTTAAGCGTGATAAGCCGCACGTAAACGTCGGTACAATAGGTCACGTTGATCATGGTAAAACAACTTTGACAGCGGCTATCACAACAGTTTTAGCTAAAAAAGGTTATGCGCAAGCGCGTGCATTTGATGAAATTGATAATGCACCAGAAGAAAGAGAACGTGGTATCACTATTTCAACATCGCACGTTGAGTACGAATCAGACAAGCGTCATTATGCGCATATTGACTGTCCAGGGCATGCCGACTATGTAAAAAACATGATCACTGGTGCAGCGCAAATGGATGGTGCGATTCTTGTAGTATCTGCTGTAGATGGTAAGATGCCTCAAACTACTGAACATGTCGTATTGGCTAAAAACGTTAATGTACCAGCGCTTGTTGTATTTCTTAACAAATGCGACATGGTAGATGATCCAGAGATGATCGACATGGTGGAAGAAGAAATTCGTGATTTATTGAAAAAATATGATTTTCCTGGGGATGAAATTCCAGTAATTAGAGGCTCAGCGCTTAAGGCACTTGAGGGTGAAGATAGTGAATTGGGTGTGCAGTCTATCATGCGTCTTGTTGATGCATTAGATTCATATATACCAGAACCAGCGCGTGAAATTGATAAGCCATTTTTAATGCCGGTTGAAGGCGTATTTTCTATTGCGGGCCGTGGTACGGTAGCAACAGGTCGTATTGAAGCGGGAAAAGTAAAAGTTGGTGAAGAAGTTGAAATTGTTGGATTTAAAGATACAACTAAAACAACAGTTACTGGCGTTGAAATGTTTAGAAAAATACTTAATGAAGGTTTGGCTGGTGATAACGTAGGTCTTCTTCTTCGTAGTGTGAAAAAAGAAGATATTGAACGTGGCATGGTCATTGCAAAACCGGGTAGCATTAAGCCGCATAAAAAATTCAAATGTAAGGTGTATATCTTGTCAAAAGAAGAAGGCGGCAGACATAGCGCATTCTTAACAGGATATCGTCCGCAATTTTACTTTAGAACAACAGACGTAACGGGTATTGTGACATTGCCGCAAGGACGTGACATGGTAATGCCTGGTGACACTGTTGAGTTAACAGTTGAATTGATTGCAAAAATTGCAATGGATAAAGATCTTCGTTTTGCTATTCGTGAAGGTGGCAGAACCGTTGGTTCCGGTGTTATAACTGAAATACTTGATTAAATAGTGGATGATCGATGAAAAAGCAAAGTATTCGACTTAAGTTACAATCATACGATCATCGTTTGTTAGATAAAGCAGTTAGGCAAATAGTCTTGACTGCCAAGAGGACGGGCGCTGCGTTGATGGGGCCTGTTCCTCTTCCTAATAAAAAACGATGTTTTACAGTGTTGCGTTCGCCTCACATTGATAAAAAGTCACGTGAGCAGTTTAAGTTAACAACGCATAAGCGTGTCTTGGATATTATTTCTCCATCAGACAAAACAATGGATTCGCTTATGAAGCTTAATATTTCCTCTGGTGTAGATGTGGAAATTGTGAGTAAGAATTAAGCAAGAGGGAAGGCTTTTTAAATGAGTCAAAAAGTAACTGGAATATGGGGTCGCAAAATTGGCATGACACAGGTCTTTGTTAATGACAAAGTTGTTCCTGTGACAGCTATTGATATCGCAGATTGGCGTGTGACTAATATTAAAACTCAAGAACGTGATGGCTACAATGCCCTTCAAGTGGGGCTGGTCAAAGATCGTTACAAAGATAAAGAATACAATAAAGAATGGATGAAAAAACCATCTGTTTATTATAGTTTTATACGTGAAATTCCTCTTAACAATGGTGCAATAAACGTTACGCTCGGTGATTCTGTAGATTTTACAGATGTGGTTAAGCATGGTGAATTAGTTGACGTTTCTGGGATTACAATAGGTAAATCTTTTGCCGGCGTAGTGAAACGTTGGAGATTTGCTGGTCCTCCTGCAAGTCACGGTTCCACAATGGGTAAGCGTCCGGGGTCGATTGGATCATTGGTTAAGAGTGGTTATGTTGCAAAAGGAAAAAAGCTTCCGGGTCACATGGGGTGTGATAATCGTATGACGAAGAACCTTGAAGTGGTTATGGTTAAAGCAGAATCAAAAACATTATTAGTAAAAGGTTCAATTCCTGGAAAATCAGGAAATTTGGTCTTTGTGCGTAGAGTGCAGGTAGACAATGAATAGAAAAGAAACCACTAATAATTCGCATAAGCTTATGGTACAACCTGTTTTAGAGCAGGATTTGAATTTTGATGGGTCGACTTTTGATAGGGCGTCAGCATCATTATTTTCTCGATATGTACGTGTACTAACAAAAAACTGGCAACAAGGCACTGTTGCATCACAAGGTCGTTCTGATGTTTCACGCACAAACAAAAAACCGTGGAAACAGAAAGGTACTGGCCGTGCTCGCGCCGGTTCAGCACGTTCACCATTGTGGAAAGGTGGCGGTGTTATATTTGGACCTCAAGAGCGTGTGCGTTCATTGCAGATGCCTAAAAAAGCAAGACAAAAGGTAATGGCAACCGTATTAGCAGACTATCTTGCGGCAAAAAATGTTATATGCGTGGATTGGTTGTTAAGCGGTGAGCAACCAAGAACATCAGAAGCAAAAAATATGTTGATTGAAGCCGGTTTAGTTAACAGAAGACTTGTTCTTTTTGTTGCGCCATATGATTTTCATGTTGCGCTATCATTTGCAAACATTCCAAATGTACATTCCATTTCATTTGATCAAGCAAATGCATATGACCTGGCAAATAGTGATTGCTGGTTGTTTTTGAAAAAAGATATGGATCACTTTAAGGGAATGGTTGAGCAATGGCTTTAAATTTGACTATTTTTGATATTATCAGAGGACCAGTTGTTTCAGAAAAGGCAACTGAGCTTAATCAAAAACTAAAAAAATTGCTTTTAGAGGTGCATCCTCAGGCAAATAAAACACAAATTAAAGAAGCGTTACAGCGCTTGTTTAATGTTAAGGTTGAAAAAGTAAACACATTGCGACGTAAGGGAAAGGTTCGCAGAGTACGTCGTATTTTTGTACAAAGTCCGACAAGAAAGCGTGTTATTGTAACTCTTAAAGAGGGGCACACAATTGATCTTTTTGGTCAGTCTGGTAATCCGGTAAAGCCTCTACAATAAGCAGAGTGAATGTGGACTTATAATTTTTAATGAGAAAGATAGAAAAGAGACTTCAAAATGGCCATAATTAAAAGAAAACCACGCAGTGCTGCATTACGTTTTCAGTCATTTGTAGATTTTAGCGATATTACTACAACTAAGCCACACTCGCGTTTAGTGGTTGGTGCTATCAGAAAATCTGGTGGTCGTAATGCATATGGTAGAATTACCATGCGTCATCGAGGTGGCGGTGCAGACAGAAGATATCGTATCATTGATTTTAAACGTGTAGAGCGAGATGTTCCTGGTAAGGTTGTTACTGTTGAATATGATCCAAATCGTAATGTTCGTATTATGTTGGTTTCCTATGCAAATGGAGCTAAGCATTACTTATTAAAACCTGATACAATTTCGGTAGGTGACATTATTGTTGCGGGAGAATCTGCTGATGCAAAAGTAGGTAACTCAATGCCGCTAAAAAACGTACCCGATGGTTTCATGATTCACAATATTGAAATTCGTCCTGGTTCAGGGGGTACTTTTGCACGAAGTGCAGGTTCATCTGCTCAAATAGTTGGAAAATCTGATGGATTTGTGACACTAAAAATGCCATCTGGTGAAATTAGAATGGTTCTTGATTCGTGTTGGGCCACCATTGGACAGCTTGGTAATGCTGATTATAAAAATATTTCTTGGGGTAAGGCGGGTCGCACACGTTATCGTGGTTTCAGACCATCCGTTCGTGGTATGGCGATGAACCCAGTGGATCACCCTCATGGTGGCGGTGAAGGTCGATCAAAATCGGGTTCACATCCAACTACTCCATGGGGTAAGGGTTGTAAGGGTACTCGTACAAGAAAAGTTCGTAGAGTGAACTCGTTAATTATCAAGAGAAGAAAAGTATAAGTGCGACTATAAGAGGTAAAATATGGCACGATCTTCAAAGAAAGGTCCATACGTACAAGATTCGCTAGCAAAAAAAGTTGAAAAAATGAAATCTGGGGCAAAAAGAGAGGCTATTAAGACATGGTCTCGCAGAAGCTTGATAACCCCGGAATTCGTTGGATTGACGTTCTCGGTTCATAATGGTAAAAAATTTATTTCAGTATTTGTAACTGAAAATATGGTTGGTCATCGCCTAGGAGAATTTTCACCTACAAGAACCTTTAAATTGCATAGTGGTCAGCGTAAGGCTGGAATGACAGCTTAGGGTTGTCAGATGGTAATCTTTACGATAAAATAAGAATAAGATTCAATGATTATATAAAGAATCTTAAGTAATTAGTTGAGGTTTATAGCGATGCAATTTAGCGCAAAAGTTTTATATTTACCTATATCTCCATTTAAATTACGTCCATTTGTTGATGTAGTGCGTGGTAAAAATGTAGAACAGGCAATACGATGGCTTTCTACGTTAACGGTAAAAAGATCTATTCCTATAAAAAAAATGATAGAATCTGCAGCTGCTAACGCAAAACATCTTAAAAATATCGATGTTGCCGATTTGAAAATTAGTGATATACGTGTAGATCATGGCCCTATGTATAAATATTTTAAACCGGGCGCTATGGGGCGTTCAAATATTTATAGAAAAAGATTTAGTCATGCACGTGTTATATTAGAACCTTTTGCAGAGAAAAAGGATTAATGTGGGACAAAAGGTACATCCGATAGGATTTAGATTAGGCATATATCGTGGTTGGGATGCGCGTTGGTTTGCTTCGCGTAACGAATATGGCAAACTTCTCATAGAAGACATTAAGATCAGACGTTTTCTCAAAGATGCTCTCGAAAAGGCAGAAGTGTCACGCATTGAAATAGAAAAAGCGGCAGATAGTATTCGTATTATTATACATTCGGGTCGTCCTGGACACATTATCGGAAGAAAAGGTCAGGAAATTGACACACTTCGCACACAGCTTTCTGCGTTGTTAAAAAAACAAAACATTGAAATTTCTGTACAAGAAGTAGCAAAGCCTGAACTTGACGCAGCTCTTATGGGACAAAATATTGCCGCGCAGTTAGAGCAAAGAGTTAGTTATAAGCGTGCTATGAAAAAGGCGGCTCAAGCAGCTATTCGTGCAGGGGCTAAAGGTGTAAAGATATGCTGCTCTGGTCGTTTGCAGGGGGCAGAAATAGCTCGAAGAGAATGGACGCGTGTTGGATCGGTTCCTCTTCACACTTTGCGTTCTGATATTGATTACGGTTTTGCGCAAGCGCATACTACTTACGGTGTAATCGGTGTTCAGGTATGGGTGTGTAAAGGCGAGTATCAACATATACGATAATATTTAAAATGCGAGATTGAATCATGTTGATGCCAAAGAAAATTAAATTTAGAAAAGTTCAAAAAGGAACGCTCAAGGGTCTGTCAAAAGGAGCAAGAACGGTCTGGTTTGGTGAATATGGCTTAGAGGCCGTTGAGCCATGTAGATTGTCTTCCCAGCAGATAGAAGCTATGCGTGTAACTTTATCTCGTCATTTGAGAAAGAGTAAGGGCCAATCTTTCTTGCGTGTTTTTCCGGACAAACCAGTTACCAAAAAGCCTGCAGAAACACGTATGGGTAAGGGAAAGGGAAATCCAGAAATATGGGTTGCGGTTGTCAAGCGTGGTCGTATTGTCTGTGAAGTGTCTGGTGTAGATGAAAAATATGCTCGTAAAGTGTTGAAGATGGCGGCATACAAGTTGCCAATGAAAACGCGTGTTGTGAAAAAAGATCAAGAAAAGGTTTTACAACAACCTTCAGAATTAACTATATAAAGTTGGTGTTATGAAAGATATATCATTGTTTCAAAAGCTTCAGCAGTTATCCACAGAGGATTTGCAGAGTAAATTAGAAAGTACACGAAAAGATCTTTTTGGTTTGCGCCTTAATGCAGCAACTTCACCGGTTAAAGATTGTTCACAGTATAAAAAATTACGCAAAGATGTTGCGCGTATTTTGACAGCTATACGAGCAAAAGAATTAGCGTCTGATGTTAAGGTATAAGTGAGGTATGTATGAAAGTAAATGCTGAAAAACAAGTGCGACTTCTTGAGGGCAAAGTAGTTTCTGACAAAATGAATAAGACCATTGTAGTAGAAGTTGAGCAAACATATATACATCCAAAATTTCGTAAGGTTTTGAGAAAAACAAAATCTTATAAAGTGCACGATGAGCAGAATCAGGCAAAAGAGGGAGACATTGTACGTTTTTATCAATGTCGTCCGTTGGCAAAAACAAAATATATGCACCTTGCTGAAGTTGTAACAAGTAATAAATCATAAAGTAAGAGGTATTGTGATATGGTTCAAAAAGAATCGTATCTTGAAGTAGCTGATAATTCAGGTGCAAAAGCGTTACAATGTATTCACATAATTGGTGGGACGCGTAAGCGTTATGCATTTTTAGGTGATACTATTAAATGCGCGGTGAAGAAAGCTATTCCAGGTGGCATGGTAAAAAAGGGTGATGTTGTTGAGGCGGTAATTGTGCGAACAAAAAAAGAGTTTCGTAGAGCAGATGGCAGCTATATTAGATTTGGCGAAAATGCAGCGGTTATTTTAAAGCAAGGCGAAATTATAGGAACACGAATTTTTGGTCCTATTGCGCGTGAAGTGCGAGCGCGTGGATATGCTAAAATTTCATCCTTGGCCCCAGAAGTTTTGTAATAAGGGTATGATTCATGATAGCAAGAGTTAAAAAGAACGATACGGTACAGATTCTTTCAGGGAAAAATAGAGGAAAACAGGGCTCTGTTATGGCCATTTCTCCTAAAAAAAATAAATTGATGGTTAAGGGTGTTGCAATCGCAACTCATCATATGAAGCCACGCCGTGCTGGAGAACCTGGTGGTATTCGCAAAGAAGAAAGTTTTATTGATATATCATGTGTTATGCCGGTGTGTACTGCATGCAAAAAGCCAACTCGTGTTAACTCAAAGAAGCTTGATACGGAGAAAGTGGTGCGTATGTGTAATCGGTGTAAAGAAATTTTTTAGAAAAAAACGATGGAACAACGCGTTATGAATAGATCACGATTGGCAAAACAATATAACGATAGTATTCGTCCTGCATTGCAAACGCAATTAGGGTTGAATAATGTTATGATGGTGCCTAAACTTGTAAAAATAGTACTGAACGTTGGGTTAAAAGAGGCTGTTTCTGATTCCAAGGTTGTTCAAGAAGCAATAACTATATTGGAAAAAATTGCAGGACAGCGTGCTGTGAAAAGATTGGCTCGTAAATCTATAGCTGGTTTTAAATTACGTGAGGGTATGCCTATTGGTGCAATGGTAACATTGCGAGGCGATATGATGTATGAATTTTTGGATAGATTTATTTCTTTTGCATTACCAAAAGTTCGAGATTTTCAGGGACTTTCAAAAAAATTAGATGGTAGAGGTGGGTATAATATTGGCGTGAAAGATTGGACTATATTCCCTGAAGTAGAGTTTGATATGAGTAAAAAGGTGCATGGTATGAATATTACTATTCAAACATCCGCATCGGATGACAAAAGCGCGTATGCGTTGTTGCAGGCGCTTAATATACCGTTTAAGAAGGCGTAACGTCAATGGCAAGAAAAGCGTTAATTGAAAAACAAAGTAAAACGCCTAAGTTTTCAACAAGAGCATATAATCGTTGTGAACTATGTGGACGTGCACGGGCGTATTTTAGATTGTTTAGAATGTGTCGTATGTGTTTTAGAAAGAATGCACTGGAAGGATTACTTCCTGGTGTGAAGAAAGCAAGCTGGTAAGGAGATCACATGTCAGTTGATTCAATTGCGGATTTTATTACAATTATTCGAAATGGCATAATGGTTTCTAAGTCCGTTGTTGCCGCACCATATTCAAAAATGCGTCATTCGATAGCGCACATTTTGAAGGATGAAGGATACATTCATGATTTTGCAATAGTTAATGCAGATTCTGAAGCAACTAAGTCTTTAAAGATTGTTCTTAAATATGTTGATGGTGAGTCTGTAATTCATGAAATTACACGTATTAGCACACCAGGCCGTCGCGTATATGTGGGCAGTAAAGATATTAAGCCAGTCATAGGTAAGCTTGGAATATCAATATTAACAACTAATCGCGGACTCATTGTTAACAAACAAGCTAAAAAGCTTAATGTTGGTGGTGAAGTGATTTGCACCGTGTGGTAATAGAGGGGGTCGCATGTCAAAAATTGGTAGAAAGCCGATAAATATTGATGGATTAAGTGTTGATATTAAAGGGCAAGCGGTTCATTACAAAGGACCACATGCTACAGGTATTCATCATATGCCATCGGAGTTAAGTGTTGAAGCAAAGAATAAGAAATTGTATGTGTCTCTTACACCAAAAGAGGGTATGACACAAAAGCAACTTTCTTCTGCAAGTTGTCTTTGGGGGCTTCATCGTTCATTGCTAGCTAATGAATTGGGTGGAGCTGTTAACGAGTTTGAAAAAATTATTGAAATAAATGGTCTTGGTTACAAAGCTGCAGCTACAGGTAAGAAAATGATTTTTACTCTTGGTTACAGTCATAAAATTGAAATGGATATTCCCGCTGGAATTTCTGTTGAAATAGATAAGACCGGACAAAAAATAAAAGTTAAGTCTAGCAATAAGTTTTTGGCGGGACAGTTTTGTAGTGAAATACGTGCATTACGCGAACCAGAACCATACAAAGGTAAAGGTATAAAGCTTCAGACAGAAGTTATTATTCGTAAAGCAGCGGGTAAAGGCAAAAAATAGATTGTAATTTTAATAGGATTATAAATGGCTACGCATAAAAAAGATCGTATTAGAGCGCAGCGTAGAACAATGCGTGTTCGCGCACAGGTGAAACGATATGGTATGGCGCCACGAGTTTCAGTGTTCAGGAGTTTGAGTCACATATATGCACAAATTATTGATGATATGAATCAGCGTACGCTGGTCTCATGTTCTTCTTTGGAAATGCAAAATGTTAAAGGTGATAAAAAAACAGTTGCGCATGCTATAGGTCTTGAACTTGCAAAACGAGCTAAAGAAAAAGGTATTAACGAAGTAGTGTTTGATAGGGGCCGCTTTAAATTTCATGGTAGAGTTAAATCTCTCGCTGATGGATTGCGTGAAGGCGCGTTAAGTTTTTAAAGAACAGGTAAGCAAGGAATTAAAGAATGGCAACAAACAAAAAAATTAATAAAACAGAAGATGGCAAAGAAAAAAAAGACTCATTTGTAGATCACGTTGTAAGTTTACGGCGTGTTACAAAGGTTACCAAGGGTGGTAAGCGTTTTTCCTTTGTTGCTTTTGTCATTTCAGGGGACAAACAGGGAAAAGTAGGTCTTGCGCTTGGTAAAAGTCGTGAAGTTTCCATGGCAATTGCAAAGGCAACAAATAGAGCGCGTAAAAAAATGATCACCGTTGCTCGTCGTGGTTCAACAGTTCCTTATGAATCATTGGGAAGACATGGTGCGAGTAGCGTTGTAGTGCGTCCTGCTTCAAAAGGGACAGGAAACATTGCAGGCGGTGCTGTGCGTGCGATTATGGATGCGGCTGGCGTTGAAGATGTACTAACGAAATCATTAGGTTCTAGCAACAGTATCAATGTTGCAAAAGCAACGATGAATGCTTTAGCAAAATTACGTACCATCGAGCGTATTAGTTTGTTACGTGGAAAATCAGTTCAAGAAATGGTTAAGGAATTATAATGTTTCGTTTAGAAAATTTAGAATCGGCAGGAAAAGATAGAAAGAGAGTTGGCCGCGGTGGTAGCCGTGGCGGAACTTCAGGGCGTGGGCACAAGGGACAAAACGCTCGTTCTGGTGGACCAAAAGGACGTGGTTTTGAAGGTGGCCAAACACCATTGCAAAGACGTCTTCCTAAAAGAGGTTTTAATAATGCAACGTTTGCCAAAGAGGTTTCTTTGGTAAATATTAAAAGTCTTGAGCGTGTATTTTCAGAAGGAATGGAAATTAACGCTTTTGTGTTGGCTCAACATGGCCTTATAAAGCCTAAAAAAAGTGAGCAAAAAGATTTAAAAAAAGGAACGTTTGTTAAAATTCTAGGCGATGGTGTATTAAACAAGAAATTAATAATTTCAGCAGATGCATTCAGCGCTTCAGCTATACAAGCGATAGAAAAAGCTGGTGGTAAGGCACTTATAATAAAGGAGTGATAAGCAGTGGTGCTCCTCAAAAATTTTCTTAATATGTTTCATATTCCTGAATTGAGAAAAAAAGTATTTTTTACTTTAGGGATATTGATAATTTATCGATTAGGCAATCATATTCCGATGATTGGTGTTGATATTGACAAACTTCAACAAATGATGAATCAAGGGACGGGGTTAAGTGGAATTTTTTCTTACTTAGATCTTTTCTCTGGGGGAAGCTTACGACAGTGTACATTATTTGCTTTAGGAATTAGTCCTTATATTATGTCATCTATTATGATGCAGATGTTAAGTCTTTCTATTCCCTGGCTAGAAATGCTCACCAAAGAGGGTGAGTATGGTCGTAAAATGATTAATCAATATACTCGCTATTTAACTGTCCTTGTTAGTTTAGTCCAAAGTACAGGATTTGTTTTTTTATTAGAGAGGCATGGTCTTGTTATTGATCCAACGCTGAGCTCGCGTATACTTTTTGTTCTGTCGTTGACAGTCGGAACAATGTTTGTTATGTGGCTTGGTGAGCAGATATCATTATTCGGCTTGGGCAACGGGTCATCAATGATTATTTTTGCTGGTATCGTTGCGCGGTTTCCTGATGATATTGTCAAGACGATTGGTGCAATTCAAGAAGGATATTTAGACCCTTTCATTGGTGCTTTGCTTTTTGTCATAGCGGTAGCCATAGCGGCAGCTATAGTATTTCTTGAAAAAGCGGATCGTAAAATACCAGTGCAATATTCACGAAGAGTAATTGGTAACAAGGTATACGGTGGGCAAAGTACTTATATACCATTTAAAATTAATACAGCTGGTGTTATGCCGGTTATTTTTTCTAATGCGTTGCTTAATATTCCTATGTTTATTTCCACACTGTTGGCTACGCGATTGTTATTTTTTAAGACGATATCTGAAAGCTTAATTCCTGGTGGACTTATTCATGGAGTTCTTGATTTTATTTTGATTATCTGTTTTTCCTTTTTTTATACAGCGTTGGTGTTTAATCCAGAAGAGTTGGCTGACAATATTAAAAAAGGTGGCGGTTTTATTCCGGGAGTTCGTCCAGGAAGAAAGACAGCAGATTTTTTTAGTTCTGTATTAACAAGAATAGGTGTAGTAGGTGCATTGTACTTAGCAATATTAGCATTATTGCCAAATATTGTTCAAGCGGCCCTTCACATACCATTTGTTTTGACAGGAATTTTAAGTGGTACGGCTTTGCTTATCGTTGTTGGTGTAGCAAATGAAACAGCTGCCCAAATAGAATCATATCTTATAGAGCATAGGTATGAAGGATTTTTAACTTCAGGGCGATTTAGAAGTAAGGGTGCACGTTGAATCAGGCAGAGAAGATATTTATTTTTATTGGTCCTCCAGGTGCAGGAAAAGGATCTTTAGCGAATATTTGTACAAAACGTTTCGGCTGGATGCAAGTTTCTACCGGAAATTTATGTCGAAAACATATTGCAGAAGAAACAAAAATAGGCAAAGAAATAGATTTAATTATTAAATCTGGTAGACTAATCAATGATGATATTATTACAAATATGATCGCAGAATGGCTTCAGGATAATGCCAATAAGACCTCGGGAATCATTTTTGATGGGTACCCGCGGACGGTAGCGCAGGCTGAAGAGTTTGAGAAAATACTTGAAAAGATATTTCCAGATGTCAATGAGTATGTTGTGTTATTTAAGATAGCGGACGATATAGTTGTAGATCGACTATGTCGTCGTTTTATCTGTCAGAATAAAGATTGTCAAGCAGTATATTCTATTCCAGCAGAGGCATCAATAGAGCAGATGATGATATGCAATGAATGTGGTTCACCACTTGGCAGAAGGAAGGATGATGAAGAGGATGCTGTTAGAAAGCGACTTTCTGTCTATCATAAGCATGAGCAAGAATTGGTGAACTTTTATTGTATCAATGGTACAAAAATTATTGAAATTGATGCATCACAGCAGTTACAAGAAGTATTTAAGTTTTTTTTGCAACAAATAAATAAATAATATGATTCATATAAAAAATAATCTATCAATTTGCACCATGGCGCATGCTGGTGAGTTGCTTGCAGGCATACTTGATGATATTCAAGAGCAGATTGTCCCGGGCAAAGCAACGGCAGATCTTGATGCATGGATTGGAGATCAGTTGCAACAAAAAGGTTTAATTTCTTGTACCAAGGGGTATATGGGGTATCGACACGTAAGTTGTATTGCAATTAACGATGAAGTTGTTCATGGAGTTCCTCGGTCAACGGCTATTTTAAAGACAGGCGATTTGGTTAAAATTGATGTCTGCGCTTCATGGAATGGATATTGTGCGGATATGGCACGAAGTTTTTTTGTTGGCGAGCCTTCTGATGATGCAAAAAAATTGGTTCGCGTTGCTCAATGTGCGTTGGACAAAGGCATAGAAAAAGCTCTGGTTGGTAATAGATTGTCAGATATTTCCGCCGCCATTCAGGAAGAAGTAGAAAAGTATGGGTTTGGTGTTGTGCGAGATTTTGCAGGGCATGGAATAGGCAAAAAAATGCATGAAGAACCAGAAGTGCTTAACTATGGAAAGCCAGGTTGTGGTCCTGTGCTTAAAGAAGGCATGACTTTTGCTATTGAACCAATGATTACCTTTGGCAAATATGATGTATATGTGGCTCATGATGGTTGGACGGTAAAAACAGTTGATGGTAGTTTGGCAGCGCATATTGAGGATACCATAGCAATTACGAATGATGGGCCAATAATTTTGACGCGTAAAAATTTGAAACAACAAGATAATAAGAGTGTTGCATGAAGCAAAAAGAAGACGTTATACGAGTTGATGGAATTGTAAAAGAGACATTGCCAAATGCAATGTTTCGTGTGGAAATTGAAGGTGGGCATGTTGTTTTAGCGCATGTGTCTGGTAAGATGCGTATGCATTATATTCGTATTTTACCGGGGGATAAAGTGGCATTAGAGCTATCATCATATGATTTAACCCGTGGAAGAATTGTATTGCGATATAAAGAATAGGCAGGAGTTATTATGAAAGTTCGGACATCAGTGAAGGCTATTTGTAATGATTGTCGTATTATCAAGCGCAAAGGGGTTGTGCGCGTTATTTGTAATAAAAGCCCCAAGCACAAGCAACGACAAGGATAGGTGAGGGATATACGTTATGGCGAGAATAGAAGGTGTAATGTTACCGGCTAGCAAGCGAATAGAATATGGGTTACCATATATTTTTGGAATTGGTCTTGTAAGGTCGCAGGATATTTTACGTAGGTTGAATATTAGCTTTGATAAGCGTGTAAAAGATTTGACAGATGCAGAAGTGGCGGCAATTCAAAAAGAAATTACAGACAATTATCGCGTAGAAGGTGAATTGCGTAAAGAAATTACGTTGAATATTAAGCGATTACAAGAAATTGGCTCCTATAGAGGTTTGCGTCACAAGAAAGGTCTTCCTGTGCGAGGACAGCGTACAAAAACGAATGCTCGTACACGCAAAGGACCATCTAAGAGCCCTATAGCGCTTAAACGAAAAGTAGCAAAGAAATAGTGTAACGTAATAAAGGTTATTTTTACATGGCTTACAAGAAAAAACCAAAAAAACAAAAACAGAGAATATCATCAGCTATTGCACATGTTAAATCGACATTTAACAATACAATAGTGTCCGTTACGACGATGGAAGGTGATGTATTATTCAGTTCAAGCTCGGGCCGACTAGGCTTTAAGGGGTCGCGTAAAAGCACTCCATTTGCAGCATCTCAAATTGCTTCTAATTTAGCAAAAGAAATGCAAAATGTAGGAGTAAAAACGTTAGAAATTAATATGCAAGGACCGGGTTCTGGGAGAGATTCTGTTGTTCGAGCATTTCAATCGGCGGGATTAGCCGTTTCTGTATTGCGTGATGTTACACCATTGCCACATAACGGTTGTCGAGCTCCTAAAAAACGACGTGTATAAAAAAGTAATAATTTTTTTAGTGGGATAATGTTTCATGGCAATTGCAAGAGAAGAAAATATAGAAAAACAGCAGCAATCAAAGGCTCCGCATAAAAAACTTTCTGAATATGGCAGGCAGTTACAAGAAAAACAAAAAGTTAAAGAAATGTATGGTTTGCGCGAGCGGCAATTTAAACGATTTTTTGCTGTAGCAAGTAAACAGCAAGAAGGAGGTCCTGGCGAAAATTTGTTAAGAATGCTTGAGCGTCGTTTGGACAATGTTGTCTATCGTTTGAAGATGGCAACGACACGAACGCAAGCGCGTCAAATTATTACGCATGGACATATTTTAGTGAATGCGAAAAAGATTTATTCTCCTTCATTCCTTGTCTCTCCTGATGATGCTATTACGCTTAGCTCTCGTGTGTCTACATTAACAACGTTCTTAGCTGATGTTGTTGATAAGCGTATGAAGGTTGGTATTAAAGTTCCAGAATGGTTGGAGCTTGATAAAAAAGATAGGGTAGGAAAAGTACTACGTCTGCCTGTTCGTGCTGATGTGCAAGTACCAATTGAAGAACATTTAATTGTAGAATTGTATTCAAAATAGTAGATAAAGAGATTGTCTAGGCAAGCACGGGAGGTTGAATGACTAAGAAGCGAGAATACAAACCACTTATCATTCCACAATTGAAATGGGAAAAAAAGACACTAAGTGAAACCTGTGGTGAGTTAGTAGTTCAACCGCTTGAACCAGGTTTCGGAATAACGATTGGAAACTCGTTGCGAAGAATTTTGCTTAGTGGCGTTGAAGGATCTGCCGTTACTTCTGTTATTATCAAAGGTGTTAATAACGAATTTTCAGCGATTACGGGTATTGTTGAAGATGCTATGCAGGTTGTTCTTAATATAAAAAATATTGTTATACGCAATATAGAAGGTAAGCCAGGAAAAATGAGCCTCATCAAAAAAGGTGAAGGGCCTGCAAAAGTTATGGATATTGTTGCAGATGAGCATCTTGAGCTTATTAATAAAGATTATGTTATTGCGCACGTTGCCTTTGATGGCGAATTGGATATTGAGTTTTTTGTGGAGTCTGGCCGTGGCTATCAAGCTGCGCAGTGGCCTGCTGAAAAACCATATCAAGAAGATGATCGTATTTATTTAGATGCGATGTTTTCTCCGATTCGTAAGGTGATGTTTGACATAGAAAAAACTCGTGTTGGTGAAGCTATTGATTATGATAAGCTTACGTTGCGAATATACACCAATGGTTCAGAAAATCCTGTTGACGCGTTGCATTATGCCGTTTCTGTATTACGTACGCAACTAGAACATTTTCTTGAAAGTACGGAAATTCCATTTAATGAAATATCTCGCGTTCCAGAAGAAAAAGTAGAAAAAGTTGCAATAAAAACCAATGATGCCTTTCTTAAGGGCATTCCTGTTGAGTTGTTACTCAAGCCTATTGAGGAGCTTGAACTGTCTGTACGTGCTCATAACTGCTTGTTAAATGCGGGAATTAATCGCGTTATAGATTTGGTTAATGTTGCTGAAGACGATGCGCTTAAGATCAAAAATTTTGGTCGCAAGTCGTTGAATGAAGTTAAAGAAAGCATGAAAGCTTTTGGTCTTCATTTTGGCATGAACATAAATGAAGAAAGTGTTAAGAAGATGTTAGGTCAGGGATAATTGATTTCCTGTTTTGGTAAGGTACAGAATAATGGTACATCAGAATGGTAGAAAAAAATTAAATGTGAAAGCACCACACAGAAGAGCGTTATTGCGTAATCAGGTGATTCATTTAATTAAATATGGACACTTAGTGTCAACAAAGGCTCGTGTTAAGGAAACAAGACGTTTGGCTGAACATGTTATTACAATTGCTCGTGATGGTAACACATTTAATGCGCGTCGTCGCATACATGCGTTATTACCTTATGATTCGGCTGCAGTTATCAAATTATTTAAAGAAATTGCACCGAACTATGTTTCTCGTCCAGGTGGTTATACTCGTATAGTTCCTATGGGTAAACGCATGAGTGACACAGCGACAATTGCACGTCTTGAGTGGGTATAATGCAGCAACATATGTCATCTTTTGGCATTGATTCACAAATTATATCAGTTTTAGAAGAGTTACGCCCCACTATCTTACAAGATGGTGGGGATATTCATTTTGTACGGTTTGACAATGGTACGGTTTTTGTGAAATTACATGGCGCATGTACCACGTGTCCTATTTCTTTTTTGACGCTTACAATGGGTCTGGAAGCGCGAATGAAAGAACGTATTCCGGAAGTTAAGAGTGTCATGTCTGTTGATGATGAATAATAGTTATTTTTACGGAGGTTTTTTATGAAAAATAACACTTTTTACCTTTTACTGTTCTTTTCTTTTTCTTTGATAAATGCAATGGAACCACGTCAAGCGAAGAAAGAGACTAAAATCATTAAACGCATACCGTGTAGGATAAATAAATCTGGTGAGTATATAGTAGATGAAAACGTAACGTATGCTGATGTAAAGCCTAAACACTTTGATTCAGCAATACGTGTGTTTGGTGATGTTGATGTAGCTATTAATTTAAACGGTCAGACTTTGAATGCACAATCACGAACATTTGGTATTGATGCAAATGGTGCTCGTAGCGTTTTTATATTTGATGGAGAGATTGCAGGCGCAAAACGAGGAGTTTCTAGCCTTGGAAATAATGTGTTGTTACAAAATATTACAATAAAACGTTGCGAGTCATCATCGATAGAAACAACACCAGAAAAAACACGAAAAATTAATGTGAATTTTTCAGAGTGTGGGAATTTAGAGTAAATTGTATATGAGATTATTTTTGCATGAGAGTGTCAAAAATGGGATTAATATATTTTGACCGAATCTTCTGTAATTGATCATTATCAAAATCAACCCATACGATGGTTAACACATTAAACCCTTAGTTTTTTAAAGAGCTCGTCAACAGAGGCGGCCTTTTTTAAACCTTTTCCTTTATTGATATTTTCAATGGCTTTTTTGGTTGTTTCATTAGGTTTATGACCTTCGGTGCATTCTTGGTACTGTTCCAATCCGCACTCAATGAGTTCTGCAAAAATTTCTTTCATAGTTTTTCCATGAAAAGCGCAAGGATTTTAAGTCGTTTGTAGTCTATATTTTACCACAAAAAACATAAAAATTTAAATAGGTTTTTTTAAATCTCTTGCCTCATGTCCTTCCCGCAAGATATACTCAACTTGTAACCGAATGTGTTTTTTTTGTTTAAAATAAAGAACTTATAGCATGATTCATTAAGCTTGGCAGATGGGGTGAAAAGTTAATTCTGCAGCTTGAAATAAGTCTTGGTTGCATGATTTTATATTTTTTCTTAAAGAATTTTTTTTGCTATGCCAATAATGCTCG
>WBZV01000151.1_pt1 | contig 47438 bp, 38 predicted proteins | sample 5204221 | NCBI WGS metagenome assembly WBZV01 (sample SAMN12344360, study PRJNA552823) | activated sludge metagenome | biome: Activated sludge suspended growth; feature: Nitrification reactor; material: Wastewater; isolation source: activated sludge from nitrification reactor of wastewater... | reverse complement strand
GGCCGACCAGGCCAGGGCGGCCAGGAAGGCTAGGCTGAGAAAGCCCCAGGTGCTGAGGTCAGGATGGCGCTCCAGAAATGCCTTCATCGTCTGCCTTTTGCCTGTGCCAGGGCCCGCCGGAGCTGGGCTTCGGTGGCGGCCCAGGGGCCGCTGTTGTCGATGACCCGGTCCGCCGCCGCCAACCGGGGCGCCAAGGCCGGGGCTGCCGCCATGCGGGCGGCGATCGCTGCCGCGTCCCAGCCGCGTTCGGCCAGGCGCAGCCGACGGGCCTCGCGGTCCGCCGTCACCAGCCAGATCTCGTCCAGCAAGGCCGCCAAGGGGCTGTCCAGCAGGTAGATGGCCTCCACCACCTGCAGGTCCGCCGCCTGCTCCGCCAGCCAGGCCCTGATCCGCTCGCGGACGGCCGGATGCAGCAAGCCCTCCAACCAGGCCCTGGCTGCTGCATCGCCGAAGACCTCGGCGGCCAGGGCCCTGCGGTCCACCCCGCCCTCGGCCTGCAGCACCGCGCGCCCGAAGCGGTCGCCGATCCGTTCGATCAGGCCTTGCTCCTCGGCCAGCAGCGCGTGGACCACGGCGTCGGCGTCGACGGTGGCCGCGCCCTGCTGGGCCAGCCATCGGCGGACACTGCTCTTGCCGCTGCCCACGTCCCCGGTCAACCCGATGCGCAAGGGCTTCACGGGCGCATTCTATACCCGTGCCCCGGGGCCTGTCACGCCCGAGAGGGATGGGGCCGCTTGCCCCGCCCCTCCCGGTGCTCCGAACCTTCGAAGGCTCCGCCGCTCAGGCCCCGCGCAGCCAGTCCAAGAGCAGACGCACCCCGAAACCGGTCGCGCCCTTGGGGTTGTAGGCCAGGCGGTCGCCGCCCCAGGCCATGGCCGCGATGTCCAGGTGCGCCCAGGGGTAGCTGACGAAGCGCTCCAGGAACTTGGCCCCGAAGATGGCCCCGGCCGGAGCCGGGGAGCTGTCGGCCGTGTTCTTGATGTCGGCGACATCGCTCTCGATCAGCTTGCCGTAGGGCTCGTCCCAGATCGGCAGGCGCCAGAGGCGCTCGCCGCTCCTGTCCCCGGCCTGACGCAGGGCCTCGGCCAGGGCGTCGTCGTTGCTGAAGAGCCCGGCGGCCCCCGGCCCCAAGGCGATGTTGATCGCCCCGGTGAGCGTGGCCAGGTCGACCACCGCAGCCGGCTTGAGGTCGGCCGCATGGGCCAGGACGTCGGCCAGGACCAGCCGGCCCTCGGCGTCGGTGTTGAGGATCTCGATGGTGGTTCCGTTGCGTGCGGTGACGATGTCGCCCGGCCGGGTCGCCGTTCCCGAGGGCATGTTCTCGGTGGCGCCCACGAGGCCGATGACCCGGCGCCCCAGGCCCAGGCGTCCGACGCTCTCCATGGCCCCCAGGACCGCCGCGCCGCCGGCCATGTCCATCTTCATCATCCCCATGCGCAGGCCCGGCTTGAGCGAGATGCCGCCCGTGTCGAAGGTCACGGCCTTGCCGGCCATGACCAGGGGTGCCTGGCCCTCGGTGCCGGGCGGGGCATGCTCCAGGATGAGGTAGCGCGGCTCCAGCGGGCTGCCGGCGGCCACCGAGGCCAGGGCCCCCATCCGCTCGGCGATGATGCGGGCGCGGTCCCAGACCTCCAGCCGCAGCCCGTGCCGCCGCGCGATCTGGCCGGCGACGTCCGCCAGGTAGGCGGGGGTGGCCACGTTGGCCGGATGGTTGGCCAGGTCGCGGGCCAGGGTGACGCCGGCGGCCACCGCCTCGCCGGCCCGCAAGCCCGCCGCCAGGGCCGCGGCCTGCCCGGCATCGTGACCGACGAGGGTCAGGCGCGAGACCTGGCCGACCGCGGACCCGTTCGTGTCGAGGGCGGTTTCGGCGTCGGCGCGCTCCTCGGACCCACCCGCAGCGCCCGCCCCCTCGCCCGCCGCAGTCTTGGATCGCTTGGACTTGTAGGCGTCGAAGCGGTAGAGGCCCAGGAGCGTCCCCTCCACCGTGGCCTGGGCGGCCAGCTCGGGCGACAGGCCGCCGATCCCGGCGCCGTGGGCCACCGTGGCCAGGTGCCTGGCCCCCGCCTGCCGGGCCGCCTTGGCCGCCGCCCCAGCCGCCCGGCGGGCCGCCTCCTGGCCGAAATCCGCGGCCTTGCCCAAACCCACCACCACCACACGGGGGCAGGCCAGGCCCTGCGCGTCGGTCCCGTAGAGCACGAGGGTCTCTCCCAGGCGCCCCTTCAGCCCTCCGCCCGCGATGGCCTGGCTGATGCGCCCGCCCAAGGCCTGGTCGGCGGCACCGGTGGCGCCGCCGGGGGCGGTGACGCCCTGGAAGAGGTTGACCACCAGGGCATCGGCAAGCACCTGGCGCAGGTCTTCGGTCTTGAGCTCTACTTGGATGTCGTTCACGGGGCTTCCTCAGGGGTGGGTGGATCGGAGGGGAAGGCAGGGGGAGGCGCATCGACCCGGCCGAGAGGTGTTCCTTCGACCCAGGCCGAGCCGTCGGCCCAGAACTCCTTCTTCCAGATGGGCACGCGCAGCTTGAGCTGATCGATGGCGTAGCGGCAGGCCTCGAAGGCCTCGGCGCGGTGGGCGGAGGCGATGGCGATGACCACCGAGGCCTCGCCCACGGGCACCACGCCCAGGCGGTGGGTCAGGGCCAGCCGGACGCCCGGCCACGCGGCCGCCAGCTCTCCGGCGATGACGGCCATCGTCGCGAGGGCCATCTCGGGGTAGGCTTCGTAGGCCAGGTGGGTCACCGCGCGGCCCAGGTGGTGGTCGCGGGTGACGCCCTGGAAGACGCAGAGAGCCCCGGCCGCCGGATGGGCCACGGCGGCCTCCAGCACGGCGGCGTCGATGGGCTCGCGGCTGAGGGCGAGGGCGGGGGGTGGCTGCGGGGCCATGGCGCGGCTCAGCCTCCGCTGACCGGGGGGAGGAAGGCCAGTTCGTCGCCTTCGGCCAAGGGGGTGGCCGGGCCGGCCAGCCGGGCATTCACCGCGGCCGCCGGGGTCTGGTCCGCCAGCGCTGGATGCCGCCCGACCAGGATCGCCCAGGCCTCGGCGGTGGTCGCCCCGTCGGGCAGATCCAAGGCCAGGCTCTCGGCCTCGGCCCGCTCGCGCAAGAGGGCGAAGAGGCGGATGCGGACCTTCATGGGCGGGGCGCCTCCTTGGTGGGCCGCGGCAGGCTCAAGCGCTCGAGGAGGCGCGGGACCACGGCATAGCGGCCGAAAGGGGGGAGGACGAAGGCGCCCTGGACCCGGCGGCCCAGGGCCTCCAGGGTCTCGGCGGCGATGACCAGGCCCTGCTCCGCCCCCCGCTCCTCGCCCGCTTCGCGCAGGCGGGCGAGCAGGTCGGCGGGTATCTCCATGCCCGGCACCTCGTGGTGCAGGAAGGCGGCATGGCGCGGCCCGTCCAGGGGCAGGATGCCCACCAGCAAGGGGATGGGAAAGCGACCGCCCAGGGCGCTCTCGGCGGCGTGGAAGCGCTCGAGGTCGAAGAGAGGGTCCGAGAGGGCGAAGGCGGCGCCTGCCTCCACCTTGGCCAGGAAGGCCTCGATCTCCCGGCCCTGGTCCAGGGCGCCGAATCGGAAGCGGCAGCCGGCATGGAAGGCGGTGGGCTGGTCGAGCGGCCGACCGTTGCCGTCCTCGCCGCGGTTGAAGGCCTGGAGCAGGCGCAGGAGCTGCAGGTCGGTGACGTCGTGCACCACGGTGGCGTTGGGGTAGTCGCCCTGGGCGGGCAGGCCGCCCATCACCGGCAGGACGTCCCGCAGGTCCAGGGCGTGGGCGCCCATCAGGTCCGCGTGCAAGGCCACGAGGTTGCGGTGGCGGCAGCTGAGGGTCAGGACCGCGGGCCGTCCCAGGCGCGCGGCGATCAGGGCTCCCATGGCCAGGGGGCTGGCATGGGGCCGCGCCCGCGGGCTGTCGGAGACGCAGAAGGCCTGCACCGGCTGACCCTCCAGCAGGCCCGCCAGGTCCGGCAGGAGGGAGGCGGCGCTGAAGCTGCGCGGCGGCTGGACCTCGACGCAGACCGTGAAGCCGTGGTGGAGGGCGGCCTCGAAGGCGGTCGGGCCCGGGCCGCTGCTCGCCGCCGCGTCCACCGCCGGTTCCTTGATCGGCAGCCCGCCCGACCAGGCCGAGTGCAGCCGGGCGGCGGGCTCGCGCCGCGAGAGGGCCTGCTGCATGGCCAGGCAATGCTCCGGCGTGGTCCCGCAGCAGCCGCCCACCAGCCGGGCCCCCGCCGCCACCATGTCGACGATGGCCTCGGCCATGTAGGCGGGCGAGGCGGCGTAGACGTAGCGGCCATCGACCACCGAGGGCAGGCCGGCGTTGGGCATGGCGGCCACGATGCCGCCCGCGGCGTCGGCCATGCGGGCCACGACGGGCAGCATCTGGGCGGGGCCGGTGCTGCAGTTGGCGCCCACCAGGTCCGCCCCGTCCGCCAGGAGGGTCCGGGCGACGGTGGCGGGATCCTGGCCCGCGGGGGTCAGGCCGTCCTCGCCGAAGGTGAGCAGCACCACCACCGGCAGGGCGGCGTGGCGGCGCGCTGCCTCCAGGGCCAGACGGGCCTCGGCCAGGTCCCGCTGGGTCTCGATCAGGATGAGGTCCACGCCGCCCTCGGCCAGGGCCGCGATCTGGGCCCCGTAGGCGGCTCCGGCCTCAGCCGCGCCGAGGGGGCCGAGGGGCTGGAGGCCAGGGCCAAGAGGGCCGACACTGCCGGCCACCCAGACCGCCTCGTCGCCCTGGGCGGCGTCGGCGCAGGCCCGGGCCAGCCGGGCGGCGGCCAGGTTGATGGCCCGCACCCGGGGCGTCAGCCCGTGTTCGGCCAGGCGCAGGGCATTGGCGCCGAAGCTGTTGGTCTCGATCAGGCGGGCCCCGGCGGCGATGTAGCGTTCGTGGACCTGGCGCACCAACTCCGGCCGGCTCTCGCTCAAGGCGTCGAAGCTCTGCTCGTAACCCACGCCCATGCTGTAGAGCAAGGTGCCCATGGCCCCGTCCGCCAGCAGGGGGCCGGACCGGAGGCGCGCCAGGAAGCCGCCGCGGCTCATCGCGCAGCGGGCCTCAGCCGAACCACTGGCGCAGGAAGGGGTTCTGCCGCCGTTCCAGGCCCACGGTGGTGGCAGGGCCGTGACCGCTGAGCAGCAGGGACGCGTCGGGCAGGCTCAGGATCTCACGCCGGATGCTCTCCCGCAACGTGGCTTCGTCGCCGCCCGGCAGGTCGACGCGTCCCACGGAGCCGCGGAAGACCACGTCGCCGCAGAAGACCAGCGGGCCCTCGTGATCCTCGTAGGCGAGCGACGGACCCACCAGGATCACATGGCCGGGGGCGTGGCCGAAGGCCTCGCGCACCGTGAGGGTCAGGCCGCCGACGGCCACCATTTGGCCTTCGGTCAACCAGCCATCCACGCGCGGGATCCGCACGGGGGGCAGGCCGAACATCTGGGCCTGCTGGGGCAGGTGATCGAGGTAGGGCAGGGCCCCTTGGTGAAGCCAGAAGGGGGCCCCGCTCCGTTCGGCCAGTTCGGCGACGCCGGAGACGTGGTCGATATGGGCATGGGTGCCCAGGATCAGGTCCACCTTCACCCCGGCGGTCTTCGCACTGCGCAGGACATCGTCCACCCGGCCGCCGGGATCGACGACAGCCGCAGTCCCGGCAGCGGCGTCGCCCACCAGGTAGCAGTTCTCGCCGAAGGGCGGGACGGTGAAGGTCTCGAGTACCAGTCGCATGCTTGGATTATAGAGGAAGGGGGGCGTCTCCTTCCCGATCACCCTCCGCTCAACCAGGGCAGCCGCAAGCGCCAGGGTGTGGCGGTGGGCACGGGCGTGTCCCGGATCTCCGGCGTGGGGAAGGGCAGGGTGGCGGTGGGCTCTGCAGGGTCGGTGGGTCGGGAGGTCGCCGAAGGCTCGGGCGCCTGGGTGCCGGGGGCGCCGGTCGCGGTGGGGCTGATGGCATCCACCTCCAGCCGGTGCACGGCCCCTCCGTCGAAGGCCACGTAGAGCTCGCCCGCCTCGTCGCTGCCGAAGCTGGTGGGGTTGCCGCCGAGGGTGGCCACCTGGGCCGTCCGCCAGGGGCCGGTGCCCGCGCCCGCGGGGGCGGGGCCCAGGGCCCAGAGGCGCTTCGAGCCGTAGTCGGCGTAGAAGTAGAGCCCGTCGAGCTGGGGGAAGGTCTGGCCCCGGTACACCTCGCCGCCCGTGATGGACACCCCCGTGCTGTGGCTGTACTCGGCCACCGGCAGGACCTTGCCGCTGGTATCACAGTCCTGGGCCGGGCGGAAGCAATGCGTGCCCTCCATGACGTTCCAGCCATAGTTCAGGCCTCCCTCGCTGCCCTTCGGCTCGACGTCCACCTCTTCCCAGGCGTTCTGGCCCACGTCGCCCACCCAGAGGTCGCCCGTTCGCCGGTCGAAGGAGAAGCGCCAGGGGTTGCGCCAGCCGTAGGACCAGATCTCAGGCCGGACGCCGTCCCGGCCCACGAAGGGGTTGTCGAAGGGGATGTTGTAGGGCCGGTTCGCATCGCCGGTGTCCACGTCGATGCGCAGGAACTTGCCCAGGAGCGTGTTCAGCTTCTGGCCGTTGCCCTGCGGGTCGCCGCCCGAACCCCCGTCGCCGGTGCCGATCCAGAGGAAGCCGTCCGGCCCGAAGGCCAGGTCGCCGCCGTTGTGGTTGGCATAGGGCTGGGGGATGCTGAGGATGACCCGCTCGGAGTTGGGGTCGGCCTGGTCAGGCCGGCCGGTCGTGTTGAAACGGGAGACGACGGTGTCGCCGGACTCAAGGCCGCCGCGGTTGCTGCTGGTGCTGTAGTTGACGAAGAAGATGCCGTTCTCCGCGTAGCGAGGGTGGAAGGCCAGGCCGAGCAGGCCCTGCTCGTTGCCACCCGCGTTGACCCGGTCCGTGATGTCCAGGAAAGGCCGCGGCAGCAGCTGGCCGTCGGCGATGATGCGGATGCGCCCCGGCTTCTCGATCACGAAAAGCCGTCCGCTGCCGTCGCCGGCGTGGGCGATGTCCACCGGGCGCTGCAGGCCGTCGACGAGCGGCCTGGTCTTCATCCGGAGGAGGCTCGGGTCCAGGACGCCGGCCTGGTCGGGGGCCTGGGCGGGACGGGGGCTGCCATCCCGGGCCCGGACGAGACCGGTGGCACCGGCCGTCAGAGCGATGCTGAGGCAGATGAGGGCGCCGGCGAGGCGGGGCATGGCGGACTCCTTGGCGGTGGGGAGCGGGGCGGGGCGAGGCTGATGGTAGCAAAGGCCGCGGCCTGGGTCAGGCATGCCTCTGAGTCCCGCCGCCCGGCAGGATCCGCCCTCCCTCCGACCAAAGTCGGATGCGGGGCTCCGCCCGCTCGGGCTAGGATGTTGGCGGTGCCCGATTCGGCAGCTTGCTGTACAGGTGGGGTGCCCACACGTGATTACATCGTGCTGGTCCATGGCCGTCAGCGATGGCCCAAGCCGGCACTCCTCTGCCGCGCATCGGGGGCTGGTCGCCTGGGGGCGATCGGCCCCCGATGCCATTCGGGTGGCAGGGTGGATCGCTGCAAGGCAGCGGCGCGCCATCTTAAGGAATCGTGACCTGGGCGCTGCGGCGTGACTTTGCCCCTTCGGCCGGGTTCTATCCATCAGAGGCTGCTTGCGTCCGGCGCGGCCTCATCGATGCCTTTCACCAGTTCCAAGGAGGACTTCCATGCTTCAGGGTCTGATCGTTCTGCTCATCGTTGGCGCCATTGCCGGTTGGTTGGCCGGTTACATCGCCTCGCGCAACACCCGCCTGGACATCATGGACATCGTGCTGGGCATCATCGGCGCCTACGTCGGCAACTGGCTTGCCGGCCTGGTGCTGGGCGTCACCTTCGGAGCCCTGGATCCGCGCGGGATCGCCATGTCGGTGGTCGGCGCCCTTCTCGTGGCCTGGATCTACAAGAAGGTCACCGGGAAGAGCGCGACGGCCTGAGTCCGCCGGCTGGAGAAGCGCCGTCCGACCGTTCAGAAGACTGCAAGGGGGCCTCGCGCCATCGGGCGCGAGGCCCCTCTTTTCGTCTTCGGGCGTCGGTCCGGCCAGAGCGCCGTGTCGTTCGGTCCGGCGTCAGGGCAAGGGCGTGGGCGCGACCGCGCGCTGGGGGTCGAAGACGCCTTCCGGCAGGCGGTCCGCAGGCAGGAAGTCATGCGTGAAGTCGGCGCGCACCCGGCTCTGTTCCGCCGTACCGTAGCTGATCGTGCTCTCCTGGTTGAGTCCCCAGGGCAGGAAGTCCGCCGGGTTGAGGTAGTAGCGGTCCACCTGCACCGGCTCCTCCACGCCTTCGACGCGGTAGCTGGCGACCAGGACCAGGGCCTTCTGCCCCCGGTACTGGCCTGCCTCCACGGTCCAGGTGGGTGTGGTGCCGGGTCGGCAACCCAGGACCAGCGAGACCGCCGCCGAGAGGCCGGGGCAGGTGGTGCCGGGTTCCTCGTTGCTGACCTTCAGGCTCTTGTCCAGGTCGTAGAGCGTCGGGCCGCTCACGATCTTGTCGCCGCGCAGGAGCCCGTCCTCCTCGGCGCCGCCGCCGGTGGCCTCCTGGGTGGCGGCCAGGACGGCGGCGGCCGTGCCCATCCGATCGGGCTTGCCCGGCTGGGCCTCGGGAACCACGGTGGCCGGCGCGTCGGGCGCCTCAGGACCGGCGGCCTCCGCCGGCGGATCCTCGGTGGCCCGGCGGACATCGAGGTACACGCGCAGGGCCTCGCGCGCCAGACCGGCATCGGCCTCCAGCCAATGAACGATGCTGCCGCTGTTGCTGAAGATCCCGGCATCCTGGCGGCGCTCGGCCACCCGGACGTAGACGAAGCCCGGTCGCCGCATGGCCGCCACCATCCGGTCGCGGACGGCGATGGGGTCGCCCAGGTCCACCGCGGCGCCGGCGGGCTCCGATGCGACCGCCGCGGCCGTGCTGTCGGCGGGGCCAACGCCGGCCTCGCCGGGCACGACGGGGCCGGAGGTCGGGGCGGGGCTGTCGCAGGCCTGGAGCAGCAAGGCGCAGGCGATCAGGCCGGTCAGGGTCACGGAGCAGTAGGGCTTCATGGAGGATCGTCCGCTGTTCAGGGGTGACGAGGGTGGCGGCAGGGCGACGATGATAGCGGCGGCGAGGGACTGGCTCAAAGGCGACGCTGGCGCCGCGGCCCGCCCAGGCCTATGATTGCCGCGCCGGGCGCGGTCCCCCACCGTTCGGAGGGGGGCCGGACAGGCCGGCATGCCACGGGTGGATTTCATGTCGCCAAGGTATCGACTGCCGCGCTTCGCCCTCCTCTTTCTCGTCTGCGCCGCCCTGCCGCTGGCGATGCATGCCCTGGCTCCCCGGCGCGGCGCGCCTTCCCTGCTCGCCGAGCTGGCCGCCGCCTGCACCGACGGCCGGCCCTACCTCGTCACCAGCTGCTACGCCCCCACCGCCGGCGACCCTGCGCCGTCCCTTCCCTCCCTCGTCCTCTTCCGCGACACGCCGGACGACGCCGGCCAACGGCTCCTCGCCGGCCATGCGCAGGTGGGTTCCACCTGGGGCCTGGCCTACGACGGCGCAGGCGGGGCCCTCTACGCCGGGGCCTTCCGCAAGCGCGGCGTGGCCCTGGGTCCGGGGGGCGAGGGCGCCATCTATCGCCTGGACCTGGCGAGCGGAGAGCCGCGGCTCTTCGCCCGCCTGCCGGGGGTCGACGACCAAGGCGGCGGCGATGGCGGTGCCGGCGGCAGCGGTGGCGACGGCAGCGAGGCCCGCGGGCCGGCGCGGAGCCGGGCCGCGGCGGACCCCGCCGATGCCCTCGCCCTGCGCGAAGCCGGCCGGCGCGGCCTGGGGGACCTGGACCTGGATGCCCGGGCCGGTCTGCTCTTCGCCGTCGACCTGTCCGACCGCCGGATCCACCGGCTGGACCTGGCCGACGGGCGCCACCTGGGCAGCCAGCCGCACGGTGCCGCCGCCGAGCCCTGGGCGACCGAGGCCCGTCCGTTCGGCCTCGCGGTGCACGGTGGCCGCCTCTACCATGCCCTGGTGCGCACGGCCGAGCTGAGCGGCCGGGCCGCCGACCTCGAGGCCCGGGTCTACAGCAGCCGTTACGACGGAGCGGACCTCCGCCTGGAGGCCCGCCTCCCCCTGGCAGGCGAGCGCGGCCTGCTGCGCCAGACCCCCGGCGGCCCGGCCGAGAGCCTCGCCTGGCAGCCCTGGACCGATGCCCTGCCCCCGGCCGGCGATGGCCCCTGGCTCATCGGGCCCCAGCCCCTGGCCGCCGACATCGCCTTCACCGCCGACGGCGACCTGGCCCTCGGCCTGCGCGACCGGCTGGTGGACATGAGCGAGCCGGCCCTGGCCGCCGGCCTGCCCCTGGCCCTGGGCCTGGGGGACCTGCGGCTGGCACGGCGGACGGACGAGGGCTGGCAGTTCCTGCCGGAGGAGGGCCGCTTCGCCGATGCCGTCGCCGGCAGCGACCAGGCGGCCCAGGGCGGCCTCGCCGCCTGGACCGCCGGCCGGGCCCTGATCAGCGCCGAGCTGGCCCGCCTGCCTTCGCTCAGCGCCGGCTCGGCGATGCGCGCCGCCTGGTATGCCAGCGCCGACGGCCAGCGACAGGCCGCCGAGGGCATCTGTCCCGGCGGCGCCCTGCTGCCCAGCGCGTGGGGGAGACCCGCCGCCGGGCGTGCGCCCCTGGCAGTCCGCCCCGTCCTGGCCGACACCACCAGCTTCAGCTCCGCCCGCAGCAGCGGGGACCTGGAGCTCCTCTGCGACGCGCCGGACAGCGCGCCGGACGGCCCGCCGCGCACGGACGCCCCACCCCTGGTCCTGCCGCGGCTCAGCCGCTGAGGCTGCGGCGCGGGAACCGACTTCCCCAATCCCGCCACCTACCTATAATGGCCTTTCCGGAGGGCCCTCGCCGCCTGCCCCGTGGCAGCCCGCCTCCGCTTCTGCCCCGCTTGCCTTGCGCCGCCAGGAGGACAGGATGACCCCCGCTCGATTCCGAAACCGGCAGGCCGGCTTGCTGGGCCTCGGCTCCCTCGTGCTCCTGGCCTTCCTCCTCGGCCGCTCCGCCCCCGGGGTCGAGCGCTGGCCGGTGGCCGTCGCCGCGCCGCGGGCCGTGGATGCCCCGATGGCCGCCGACCCCCGGGCCGACTTCGCCCTGGCCTACACCGGCATGGAGGGCGAGACCCTGGCGCCCTGGCTTCGCTCGGCCGCGCAGCTCAACCAGCCCTGGGGCCTGGCCGGCGACGGCGACTTCGTCTGGGTGGCCGACGCCGCCGGCCGCCGGGCGCTCAAGTTCGCCTCCAACGCCCGCTACCTGGACGAGCTGGGCCGCGCCGGTCTGATCCACGGCCTGGACGGCCTCGAACACCCATTGCGCTTCGTCGCCGATGTGGCCGTGCAGGGCCTGGCCGACGGCGGCGACGACGGCAGCGGCGACCCCGCGGCCACCAAGACCCCCACCCCCTCGCCCACCCCGCGCCGGCCCGGCCCGGGTCCCCGGCCGCTGGCCGCCGATGCCGCCCTGCCCTACCTGATCTGGCTGGTCGATGCCCAGGCCCACGCCGCCTACGCCGTGGACCCCGCCAGCCGCACGGTGGTCCGCCAGCTCGGCCGGCCGGACGAGGCGGGGGACGACGCCGACCACTTCCGCGGGCCCACGGGCATCGCCGTCGATGCCGCCGGGCGGGTCTACGTGGCCGACACCGGCAACCACCGTATCCAGGTCTTCGACGACAAGGGCTTGTTCCTGGCCACCATCGGCCGGACCGGCATGGCCGGGACCGGGGACGACCAGTTCGACCGCCCCGGCCGCCTGGCCGCCGCCGACGGCCTGCTCTACGTGGCCGACACCGGCAACCACCGGGCCCTGGCCCTGGATCTGGGCGACCTGAGCGCCCCCAAGGTCCTCTACCGCTATGGCCAGGGCCGGCGCGGCGCCGCCGATGACGAGCTGGACGCTCCCCTGGGCCTGGCCGTGGATGCCAGCTTCGTCTACGTGGCCGACAGCGGCAACTGCCGCGTCCAGGTCTGGCGAAAGCGACAGGCCACCTTCTGGCGCAGCATCCCCGGCTGCCGCAATCCCGGCGGGGCCTTCCTGCCCGGCAGCAGCCCCTCCGATGTGGCCCTGGACGGCCGCGGCTACGTCTACGTGGCGGACCCGGCGGCCCTGCAGGTGCACCAGCTCAACCCGGACTGGAGCGCCCTCAGGGACTTCGGCTCGCCCGGCAAGCCCTACCTGACCGACGCCGCGCACCTGAACGGTCCGGCGGGCGTCGCCTGGGGTCCCGAGGGGCGCCTGGCCATCGCCGAGGGCCTGGGCCACCGGGTCCTGGTCCGGGCGGCCGACGGGCAGACCGCCTTCGCCCTGGGCGAGGCCGGCATCGCCGGGGCGGGCGACGCCCACCTGGACCGGCCGGTCGACCTGGCCTACGACCCGGCCGGCAACCTCTACGTCCTGGAGCAGGGGGCAGCCCAGGTGCGGGTTCTGGCTCCGGACGGCAGCCTGCTGCGCTTCCTCGGTCGCCCGGGACAGGGCGACGGCCGCTTCCTCTGCCCGGAAGGGCTGGGCCTGGGGGCGGACGGCTCGGTCTACGTGGCCGACCCCTGCGACCACCGCGTGCAGCAGCTGGGGCCGGACGGCAGCTTCCGCCGCGCCTGGGGCCAGGCCGGCCGGGCCGGCAGCGGCGACGACCGCTTCGACGGCCCCACGGACGTGGCGGTGGACGGGGCGGGGCGGCTCTTCGTCGTCGACAGCGGCAACCACCGCGTGCTGGTCCTCGATGCCGCCGGCCGGGTGGCCGGACGCATCGGCGACGGGACGGCGGGATCGACCTTCGACCGCCTGTACGCGCCCCGGCGCATCGCCCTGGGCTCGGACGGCAAGCGCTACATCGCCGACACCGGCAACCAGCGTGTGCTGGTCCTGGGGCCGGATGACCGCTTCCTGGCCGCCGTCGGCGGCGAGGTGGGTTCCAACAGCGGCCAGCTGCGGGAGCCGCTGGGCCTGGCCGTGGACGCCGAGGGCCGCCTGACGCTCGCCGACTCCGAGAACCACCGCGTCCTGCGCCTGGCCGTGGCCGACGAGCCCTGGACCGCCTGGAGCCAGAGCGGCTTCGGCCGGCCAGGGGCCCAGGCCGTGGGCGCCCTGGCAGCCTTCGACGACGCGCTCTTCGCCGGCCTGCAGGATGCAGAGGCGGGGGCGGCGATCTGGCGGCGGGGCGGTCTCGACCAGCCCTGGGAGGCCGTGGCCGACAGCGGCCTGGGCGACGCGGCCGACCGCGACGTCCTGGACCTGGCGGTCTGGGGAGGGCAGCTCTACGCCGGCCTGCGCAACCTGACGGTCACCGCCGACCCGGCCGGAGGCCCGGACCTGCGCCAGAGCGCGGGCGGGGCCATCTGGCGCTCGGCCGACGGCCGCGCCTGGGAGCGGGTGGCCACGGGCGGCCTGGGCGACCGCCGGCAGATGGCCTTCGGCGCCCTCACCGGCTACGGCCAGCACCTCTACGCCGGCACGCAGAGCCTGGACCCGGCCCGCGGCGCCGAGATCTGGCGCAGCGGCAGCGGGGCCTCCGGCAGCTGGGAGCGCGTGATGCTGGGCGGCTTCGACGGCGATGCCGGCAACCTGGCGGTGTCGGCCATGGGCGTCTACACCGGCACCCTCTTCGCCGGGAGCTGCCAGACCGCCGAACGCCCGGAGCTTTGGCAGAGCCGCGACGGCAAGCGCTGGACAGCGGCCGGGCCCTTCGGCCAGGCCGGCCTGGGCAACGGCCGGGGCGGCTGCGTCTCGGCCCTGGTGGACTACGAGGGCTGGTTCTACGCCGCCCTGGGATCCGACGCGGGCCTGGGGGCGGGCAACCGCTCGGCCGAGGTCTGGCGCTGCCGCAAGTGCGATGGTTCGGACTGGGAGCAGGTGGCCCGCGACGGCCTGGGCTCCACCGGCAACCGCGGGCGGGTGGCCTTGGCCTCCTTCGACGAGCCGCCCTTCCGCTACCTCTACCTGGCGGTGGGCAATGCCTACGACGGGCTGGAACTCTGGCGCGCCGCCGACGGCCAGAGCTGGGAGCAGGTGGGCGTGGGCGGCCTGGGCGACGGGGCGAACATGGACGTGGCGGGCGGGCGCGCCCTGGCCGCCTGGTACGGCCGCCTCTGGCTGGGCACGCAGAACCGCGGCCACGGTGGCGAGCTCTGGTCCACCGCCGGCTTCCGCCCCGGCACCCTGCCCACCGCGCCGCCGCGCCCCGGCCCCGTGGCCTCGCCCACGCCGCGGCCGCGGCCCCAGCCGCCCACCGGCCGGGCCGCCTACAGCCTGGTGGACCAGTGGCCCCTGGGGCAGACGATCGCGCCCGACGTGATCGGCAACGTCATCGAGCTGGCGGCCGGCGCCGACGGCACGGTCTACCTCCTGGACGCTTCCAACAACCGCGTGATGCGCCTGGGGACGGACGGCGCCTGGCTGGAGGCCTTCGGCAACAGCGGGCGGGGGCCGGACCGCATCGGCCAAGTGGGCGCCCTGGCGGTCGACGATGCGGGGGGCCGCATCTACGTGGCCGACATCGCCTCCGAGCGCATCCTCGTCTACGACGCCCTGGGGCGCTACATCGTGGCCTGGCCGGAGATCCACGCCACGGGCATCGAGGTGCAGGCCGACGGGACGGTCTGGGTGGCCGACCGCCTGGCCGACGCCGCCCGCCACTTCGCGCCCGACGGCCGGGAGATCGAGCGCTTCGGCACCTTCGGCAACCGCGACGAGGACCAGTTCCAGGACCTGGTCGACGTGACGGTGGACCCGGACGGCCTGCTCTTCGTCTCCGACCAGGGCGGGGCGCGGGTGCGCAGCTTCCGCCCCGAAGGCGGCGGCTGGCGGCGGACCCGGACCCTGCTCCTGACCAACGCCGAGTTCCAGGGCTGCCTGGGGGCGGCCCCGCGCCGCATCACCGCCATCGGTCCGAAGCGCATCATGGCCGACGGCTGCATTGTCCTGGAGGGGGACCGGGAGGACGTCTTCCCGCCCAACCACCGCTCCAGCGACCTCTACGGCGTCCAGCGGCGCACGGCCAACCCGGCCGCCGGCCAGTTCGCCGCGCTGGCCACCTATGACATCGACCGGGTCAACCCGGAGAACCCCACCTACCCCGCCGTCGTGCGCTACCTGCGCGAGAACTTCGACCTGGTGGCCGGCTTCAGCCTGGGCCGCTTCCGCGACGCGGCCACCGCCGCCCAGGACGGGGCCATCGGGGACCCCACCCGCCTGTCGACCGCGCCGGACGGCTCGCTCATGCTGACCGACGGCTTCGGCCTGCGCCAGCGCTCGCCGGCGGGCAGCACCCTGCAGGACCTGCCCAACAGCTTCTACCCCAGCCGCTTCAACACCATCATCCCCTTCCAGCCCTTCCTGGTGGGCGAGGGCCGCGAGGGCCGGGTGATGGGCGTGGGCCAGGAGGCCCGCACCGGCAAGCTGGTGACCTTCTACGCCAAGAGCGTGACCAGGCGCTACTGCCGGGCCGGGCAATGCCAGGTGCGGCCCTACTTCGAGGTGATCTGGGACACCACCCTGCCCACGGAGACCGACGCCTTCGCCGCCGTGGCCCACGAGCCCACCCGCGACCAGTTCGTGGTGCTGCATCGCTACCACACCGCGCCCTCGGTCCGCGGCATCGAGGCCATCAGCGCCCGGCTATTCGTCTACCCCTTGGGCGGGATGGGCCGCAAGACCGAGCTGCCCCTGGCCGGCGACGACCGCGAGGCCATCTGGGCCGACGTGGACGCCGGTCCCTCCGGCCGCATCTACGTGCTGGACACCCTGAACGACCGGGTGCAGGTCTACGGACCGGACCTGAAGGACCTGGGCATGGTGCCCACGCCCAAGGACGCCTGGCGGGTGGCGGGCGGCCCCAACGACGAGATCTTCGTCCTGACCGTCTACGGCCATGTGGTGCGCCTGGCGGCCGACGGCACGGTGCTCAGCCGCTTCGTGGGCCGGCCGCATGACGGGGTGCCGCCCACCAGCCTGATGGATCTGGCGGTGGACAAGGACGGCTGGGTCTACACGGTGGACGAGCTGGCCAACCAGGTGACCGTCTTCGCGCCCGAGGGCACGGAGGACGAGGTGCTGCAGGGCGAGCGCTGCCAGCTGGGCGGCGACAAGTGGGTGGACCCCAAGGACATCCTCTTGGGCGACAGCACCCAGGTCTACCTCAGCCTCTTCGGCACCTGCGGCTTCGTGGAGCAGCCGGCGGACATCGTGGTGGCGGTCAACACCCTGGGCCTGACCATGTCGACGGACTGGGGGCGGCAACTGGCCGACAACCTGCGACGGGCGCGGCAGATCGTGGCCCTGACGGACCTGGACCGGCACCGGGTGGGCATCGTGTCCTTCTCGCGCGGCGGCCAGGTGGACCAGGAGCTGACCAGCGATGCCTACCGCCTGGTGCGGGCCCTCTACACCGTGACCGCGGACCGCGGCACCCCGCCGAGGAACTACGGCGGCCTTCGCGCCGCCCAGGACCTCTTCAAGAACAGCCCACCCGACCGCCTGAAGGTCATCGTCATCCTCATGCCGGGCGAGGACGACGACGCCGGGATCGACCTGGCCGAGCAGCTCAAGGCGGCAGGTTACCGCATTCTCATCGTCAACCGTCCGGGCAGCAACGCCTATTCGGCCATCGCCTCCGGCGACCTCTACAACAACATCGAGGTGGACCCGCGGGCCATGGGCGCGGCCAAGGAGGTGCACCGGCGGATGCTGGTGCGCGACCAGCCGGCCACCCTGGCCCGCAGCGGGGACCTGGTGGACGAGCTGCCGGCCAACATGACTTACGTCCCGAACTCGGCCCAGCCGCCGGCCGTCTGGGACGCGGCCGCCCGCACCCTCACCTGGGCCCTCGCCGACCTGGACCGCCTGGCCACGCACGGCTTCAGCTTCCGCGTCCGGCCCACGCAGGAGGGCCTCTGGCCGACCAACGTCCGCGCCCAGGCCCGGCTGACCGACGGCTGGGGCCGGCCGGCGACGGTGGACTTCCCGGTGCCCAAGGTGCGGGTCTACGGCGAGCCGCCCACGCCCACCCCCACCCGCACCCAGACCCCGACGGTCACCCCGACGCCCACCGCCACGGCCACCGCCACGGCCACGCGGGAGCCGCAGGCCCTCTACCTGCCGCTCCTGCTCCACCTGCGCTGCGGCGACACGGAGCGCAACGCCGACGTGGTGCTGGTGCTGGACGCCTCGACTTCGATGAGCGAGACCACCAGCCCTGGCGGGCCCAGCAAGCTGCAGGCGGCCAAGGACGCAGCCCGGGTCTTCCTGGGCCAGTTGGTGCCGGGACGCGACCAGGCGGCCCTGGTGCAGTTCAACAGCGAGGCCACGCTCCTCGTGCCCTTGACCGACCAGCCGGCCGCGGCCATCGCCGGCTTGGACCGGATCAGCCAGGCGGGCGGCACGGCCATCGACAAGGCCCTGCTCGCAGGTGCGGCGGCCCTCCAGGTGCCTCAGCGGCGCCCCTCCAACAACGCGGTCCTGGTCCTGCTCACCGACGGCGAGCCCACCGGCACCACCCGCGAACAGGTGCTGGCGGCCGCGGTGACGGCGCAGGAGCAGGCCCTGGTCTTCACCATCGGCCTGGGCCAGGCGGTGGACCAGGAACTCCTGCGGGCCATTGCCAGCCGGCCCTCGGGCTTCTTCTACGCCCCGGACACAAGCCAACTGGCCATCATCTATGCCCAGATCGCCTACGAGATCCCCTGCCGGCCGGGATGGCCGTGATGGTAGGGGCGACCGCTGGTGGGGGCGACCGCTGGTAGGGGCGACCGCTGGTAGGGGCGACCGCCGGTCGCCCCTACCGGCCGATTCGCGGTAGGTACACCCGCTCCATCGCCTGTGGGCGCAACATCGCGACGATCCGCGTCCGCCCCAAATCGTCGATGCCCAGCAGGCGGTAGGTGGTATCGCCGGGGACCGCCTGGCCGCGGTGCAGCCAGGCGCCCTGCTCGGGGGCCAGGGGCGCGGCTGTCAGGCGCCGCCAGGTATCGTCGTCCCGCCGCTCGTCGATGTGGACGGCGCTCAGGCCGTGGTCGCGGCCCAGGGTCCAGCGGAAGAGGACGCCGTCCGGCCGCTGCCGGGCTTCGGCTGAGACGAGCCCGATCCCGGTGGGCTCGGGCTGGAGGGCCAGACCCAGGTCCACGCTGCCGGGCGCCGGACCGGCGCCGCTCAGGTCCAGGCGCAGGGTGGCCACCCCGCCTTCAGGCAGGTCGCGACCGTTGTCGTCGCCGTCGACGCCGTTGTTGGGTGAAGGGGGAAGGCCGGCCAGGTCGTTGCCATGGCTGCTGCGGTAGCCCTCCAGCAGGCCGCCGGGCAGGAACTCAGCGCCAGGGATGTGCACGAAGTAGCTGCCGGGCGCCAGGCCGCAGAAGCGGTAGTTGCCGAGGGGTCCGCTGAGCATCCCCGCCAACCGTGTGTCGGCGGCGCTCCATTGGCCCGAGCCATCGCTGTCCTGCCAGAGCTCCACCTGGACGCCGGTGATGCCGTAGTCCGGCGCGGGCAACTGGAGCCAGCCGTCGTCGCCGTGGTCGTGGAAGACCTCGCCGCCGATGCAGCCGCCGGCGCCGCCGCCCACCACCGGGGTGACCGTGGGAGGCGGCGTGGCGGACGCCGCGGCGGTGGCCGTGGACGCCTGCGTGCCGGCTGTGGCCGATGCCGTCGGGGTGACCGTGGCCGTCGCGGTGGCGGCCGAGGTGCCGGTCATGGTCGCCGACGGGCTGGGGCTTGCCGTGGCCGTCGCCGTCGCCTGGGGAGACGCTGAGGCGGTGCCCATCGCGGTGGCTGTCGCCGCGGTGGTGGCGGTCGCCGTCGCCGTCGCAGCCAGCGTTGCGGACGCCGTTGCCGAAGGAGGCGGCAAGGCCGTCCCGGTGGCGGTCACCGAAGGCGTCAGCGTCGGGGTGAGGCTGGGGGTGGCGGTCACGGTCGCCGGCGCCGGCACGGTCAGGCTGGCGATGACCGTGGCGCTCGCCGTCGCCGCCGTCGTGGCCGTGGCCTGCCCGGGGGGGGTCGCGGTGGGGCCGGTCCAGACCAGGGCCCCCTGCACCAGGTCGGCGTCCAGCGGCTGGCCTTCCGGATCTGCCAGGACCTCCAGGTAGGGGCTGAGGGTGCCCGAACTGGGAGAGACCGGTAGACCGGCGAGGCCGAGGAAGCTCACCTGCACCAGGTTCACGCTGCCGCTGAGGCCGCTCAGGGCGATGGCCGAGAAGCGGACCGCATCGGTGCCCACGCCATCGTCATCGTAGGCGATGTTGCAGGTGCCGAAGAGCCCCGGCGCCAAGGTACAGGCGGTGGCGCGGCCCACATGCGGGTCGTAGCGCAGCTCGCCGGTCAGCGCCCCCACCACCTGGCCGGCCGCGACCGTCAGGGTCATGGGCACCTGCACGGTGACGCCTGGCCCGATGGGGTGGACGCCCAAGGCCAACTGGGTGTCGGCCAGCCGGCGCAGGGGGGTTGTCCCGCCGTGGAAGCGGTCGGCCGGTGCAAGGACCGGCAGCCTGGCCACCGCTTCGGAAGACCGGCGCACTGGCGGCCCCCGACGCAGGACCGCGCCGCCCGGGCCGTCCTCGCACATCGGGTGCTGCTCCCCGGCGCTGCAGCGGAGGAGCCAGAGCACATCGATGGCGTTGCAGAGGCCGTCCGCGTCCACATCGCAGGTGCTGATGCGCAGGCTGTTCGGCGGGAGGGGGCACCGGGACGCCGCTTGGCGCAGGCCCACATCGTACTGCAGCGCGAACTGGGCATCGACGATGTTGCGCAGCAGATCGCAGTTGGTGTCGCCGGTCACGCGCGGCAGGTCCGTGGCGGTGGGGCCGGGTGGGGCCGTGGAGGTGGGGAGGCTGGTGGGCTCGGTCGGCAGGCCGCCCTGGGCGAAGTCCACGGTCCAGTAATGCTGGAAGGCATCCGGATCCCAGTGGTAGCCGGTGCCCAGCTGGGTGCAGAAGGCGCAGAGGACGATGTCGCGGTGCCCCGGGCTGTCCATCCAGGCAGCCACCACCGCCTCCGGGCTGACGTAGCCGCAGGCGACGATCTCGCCGTAGGGCACGGCGACCCCTGCCGCGAGCATGCGCTGGCCCGGCCGGCTGCCGTCCGAGCCCGTGTGCGTGCACCGCTCCATGCCCGCCATGTCCTGCGAATGGCCGCCCGCAGCCACTCGCAGGGCCGGGGTGGTCGAAAGGGGCAGGAGACCCAGTTCGGCACGCGCCTGGTTCAAGCGCTCTTCGACTTCGTCGAGGACGCCCGCATGCGTGGCGGCGGGGGCATGTTTCGACACCGTGGGCGGCGTTCGCAGGCGCTCGGCGCGCAGTCCGTCCGGTTGAAACAGGCAAGCAGCGACTGCGATGGCCAGCGCCGTGGTCTTGCGACGGCCTCTCGCCATCCTGTCTGAAGGCAGGATCACGCCCCCCGGCCTTCTTCGACCCATCACATTCGCGCGCATAGCCTCACCCTTGCAGCCGATCCGGCGCAAAAATGTTGCGCGCATTGGGATCGGGCTTGTCCAATGTGTTTAGCATAGGAAATCCATGCTCCGAACTCAAGAGCAGTTGCGCTGACCTTGCGTGCACTCCCGTGCACCTCGGCGGTACGGAGTCGTGCGGATCCCGCGGCACCGTCGTCCGGCCGACGACGGCAGGCCGTGCCGACCCCTTAAAGTCACCGGCCGGCTCCCCTGCTGATCGCAGGGGAACCGGCCGGCCGTTGCCCGTGAGTCGATAGTTCGCCGTCTCCAGGCGCCGGGCAACGGGGCAAGGCGCTCGGCTATAGCCGCTGTCGCTTGCCCTTCACGCGTGGAGGCGGTTGGCAGTCCCAGGCGAGGACGCGGCTGAAAATGCAGCCGCGGCGCGCCTTGGGTCAGGCGGGGGCTTCTTGCTCCCGGGGGTGATGTGACATGCCCCTAGCATACCCGCCGCACGCATGGCGATTCAATCGCCCCTGCCTAGCAGATGCATGGGCTTGCATGCAGCTTGGCCCGTGGTTAGTCCCGCATTAATACCGTGCTCGCATGACCGGGACGGGCTTGGGAGGCCATCGAGCCTGTGATATCCTCTCGGGTGCAGTCCCGCCCCGCCGCGCCAGAGTCGGCCATGCTCACCTATCCTGCCTTTGCCGAGCTGATCCCCACCGAGATCATCGAGACCAGCCACTACCGGGTGCGCTTTGCCGTCGACCCGGCCGATCTCGAGGCCGTGCAACGCCTGCGCTACCGGGTGTTCAACCTGGAGCTGCGCGAGGGCCTGGACCGCTCCCATCAGAGTGGGCGCGACGAAGATCCCTACGATTCCGTCTGCCATCACCTGATGGTCATCAACCGTGCGGACGAGGAGGTCATCGGGACCTACCGCATGCAGACCCGGGCGATGGCCCAGGCCGGCCTGGGCTTCTACGCCGACTCCCTCTTCGACCTCAGCCCGCTGCCGGGGTCCCTCCTGGCCGAGGCCGTGGAGACCGGGCGGGCCTGCATCGCCGCCGAGCACCGCAACGGCCGGGTGCTCTTCCTCCTCTGGCACGGCCTGGCCCTCTACCTCAAGCACAACCGCCTGCGCTACCTCTTCGGCTGCAGCTCCCTGACCAGCCAGGACCCGGAGGAAGGTCTGGCCGTCCACGAATGGCTGGGCGCGAACGGCTACCTGCACCCAACGCTCGAGCTCCGACCCCGGCCCGGGCATCCCTGCCTGATCGAGGAGCCCAGCATCCGCCTGCATCCTCAGCCCAAGGTCCCCCAGCTCATGCGTCTCTACCTGGAGTACGGGGCCAAGGTCTGCGGCCCGCCGGCCATCGACCGCGACTTCAAGACCATCGACTTCTTCACCCTGCTGGACGTGGAGCAGTTCGATCCCCGCACCCGGGCGAAGTTCTTCGGCTGAGCCTGGATCATGGACCCTCTGAGCCCGCCGCCGCAAGGCAGGCAGCTGCTGCGCCAGGGCAGGCGTCTGCTGCGCCTGGCGGCCCTCGGCCTGGTGACCCTGCTGCTGGGTCCGCCGGCCAAGCTCAGCAGCCACCTGCCCAAGCCGCTGGCCCCCTGGGGACGCCGCTACCGGCGCTGGGCCTTCCGCACCTGGTGCAGGGCCTGCCTCCGGATCGCCGGCGTCCGCGTCGATCGGGTGGGGCAGCCGCCCTTGCCGCCCTTCTTCCTGGTGGCCAACCACCTGAGCTACCTGGACATCTTCGTGTTGGGCGCGGACCTGCCGGACGCGGTCTTCGTGGCCAAGCACGAGGTGGCCGGCTGGCCCATGGTGGGCATGCTGGCGCGCTCGGTGGAGACCATCTTCATCAACCGGGCCGACCTGCCGGACCTGATGCGGGTCAACGGCGAGGTGGAGGCGGCCCTCGATCGCGGTCGTTCGGTGGTCATGTTTCCCGAGGGCACCAGTACGCCGGGCCTGCGGGTGGAGCGTTTCATGTCGCCGGTTCTCGATCCGCCGGCCAGGCGGGCGATGCCGGTCCACGCCGCCACCCTCCACTACCGGACGGGGCCGGGCGACCCGCCCGCCGTCTGGTCGGTCTGCTGGTGGGGGGCGATGACCTTCGCGCCCCATGTGCTAGGCTTCCTGCTGTTGGACGGGGTGGAAGCCAGCCTCAGCTACACCGACCAGCCGACGGAGGGCAGCGATCGCAAGGCCCTGGCCCGCGGGCTGCAAGCGCAGGTGGAGGCCGCCTTTGCCCCCATCGTCTCAGGAGAGGACGCATGCCGCATCCCCTGGCCCTAGCCAACGCTGCCTACCTTGCGCAGGGCGTGACCTTGCTGCGCCGCTTGACCGATGCCCAGTACGCCGCCACCTGCCCGCCCCTCTACCGGAGCGGCGCAGGGGGGCATTTCCGCCATTGCCTCGAGCATGTGCAGCTCCTGGCGGCCGCGGCGGGCGGCCCGCGTCTGGACTACGACCTCCGGCAACGGGATCCGCGCCTGGAAGCCGACCGCGCAGCCGCCATCGCCCTGGCGGAGCGGCTGATCACGGAGCTTGAGGCCTTGACCGATTCCCAGGTCGACGCACCCTTGGAGGTGCGCATGGACTGCGGCGATGGGCAGCGGGCCGCGGCCATCTGGATGCCCTCCACCTTGGGGCGCGAGCTGCAGTTCATGGTCAGCCACACCACCCACCACTATGCCCTGATCGCCATGATCCTCCGCCACCAGGGGATCGATCCCGGGCCGGACTTCGGCGTGGCCTCCTCCACCCTCTTGCACCGGCGCGGCCTGGCCGCCGCCGGCGCCTGACGACCGGCCGCACCCGCGCCCCCGCCATGTGCACGGCCACCTGGGCCTTCGGCGGCCGGCCCGGGGCTTGGACCCTGGACCTGGGCTTCAACCGCGACGAGCGCCGCACGCGCCCCCCGGCCCAGCCCCCGCGCCGGCGCGTTGCTCCCGGCGGCCGGGCCTTCCTGGCGCCCCGCGATCCCTTGGGCGGCGGCACCTGGCTGGCGGTCAACGACGCCGGCATCTGCGTGGCCCTGCTCAACCACTACGAGGCCGATCGGGCCGCGGCCGCAATCCCCCCGCCGCCGGGAACCGAGGCGGTCGCCCCCAGCCGAGGCCAGGTGGTCTGGGACCTGGCGGGCCTGGGCTCGGTGGAGGCCATCGCCGGCCGCCTGCAGGCCTGGGTGGCCGACACCCCGCCCCGCCCCTTCCGCCTCCTGCTCCTGCAAGGGGGGGCGCGGCGCCTCGCCCTGACCTGGCGCTGGGACGGCCGCCGCTTGGAGGCCACGGACCTGGCCGAGGACCTGCCCTTCCTCTCGTCGTCCGCCTACCGCGGGCCCGAGGTGGTCGCCGGCCGCCGCGAGCTCTACCGTGCGGCCTCGGGCGAACCGGGCGAACCGGGCGGCACCTGGTCCCGCCGCGACTTCCACCGCGGCCACCGGCCCACCCGCGGGGCCTGGTCCGTCTGCATGCACCGGCCCGAGGCGCGCACGGTCAGCTACAGCCAGGTCGAGGTTGCGGAGGGCTGCGCCACCCTCCGCTACGCGGCCGGAGCCCCTTGCCGCGCGGCCTTGGGGCCGGCCTTGAGCCTGGAGATCGTCCCTTGAGCCCGGCCCGACTGCTGGTTCCGGTGGCCGCCGCCTGGGGCATGGCCGCCGGGCAGGCCGCGCCCGAGGCCGACGGACGCGCCCTCGGGCTGATGATCGGCCTGGTCCTCGCCAGCCTGATCAGCGAGGACCTGGCCCTGATCAGCGGAGGCATCCTGGCGGCCCATGGCCGACTCAGCTACGGCCAGGCCGTGGGGGCCGGCTTCGTGGGCATCCTGGGCGGTGACCTGCTGCTCTACGCGGCAGGGCGCACGGTGGCCTGGGGCCTGCTCCGCCGCGCCCCCCTGCGCTGGCTGATCTCAGAACGCAGCCTTGCCCGGGGCAAGGAATGGTTCACCCAGCACAAGGGCCTGTCCGCCCTGCTGGGCAGCCGCTTCGTGCCCGGATTACGGCTGCCCACCTTCGTGGCCGCCGGGGCCCTGCAGGCACCGTTTCCAAGGGTCTTCGCCCTGCTCAGCCTTGCCGCGGCGGTCTGGGTGCCGCTGCTCGTGGGGGTCAGCATGCAGGCCGGCCACCGCCTGCGGCCGTACCTGGAGCGCTACGAGCGCCTGGCCCTGCCCTTGGTCGTGCTGGCCGTCGTCCTGCTCTGGCTGCTCCTGTCCTGGGTCCTGCCCCTCCTCAGTTGGGAAGGGCGCAGGCGGCTGCGCGGCCGCTGGCTGCGCCTGCGCCACTGGGAGTTCTGGCCGGTATGGCGCTTCTACCCGCCGGTGCTGGCCCACGTGCTGTGGCTGGGCCTGCGGCACCGCAGCCTGACCCTCTTCACCCTGGCCAACCCCGGTCTCCCGGCGGGCGGCTTCATCGGCGAGAGCAAGGACGCGATCTACCGCGCGCTGGCGGACGGGGCCGGCGAGGCCCTCCTGGCCTACCGCCTGCTGCCGACCGCTGATCCTGCCGCGCGCCGCGCGGCGCTCGCCGCCTGGATGGCCGAGGCCGGCCAGTCCTTCCCCATCGTGCTCAAGCCCGACGCCGGGCAGCGGGGGACGGGGGTGCGCATCGTCGGGGACCTGGATGAGGCCGAGACCTACTTCCGGGAGATCCGGGTGCCGGTCATCGCCCAGGAGTTCGCGCCCGGCCGGGAGTTCGGCCTCTTCTACATCCGCCACCCGGACGAGGCGGCGGGCCGCCTCTTCTCGATCACCGACAAGCGGCCGCGCACGGTGGAGGGTGACGGGCGGCACACCCTGGGCCAGCTCATCCTGCTCAAGGACGACGCCCTCTGCATGGCCGAACGCTTCGAGCAGGCCCATGCCGAGCGCCTGCACTGGGTGCCCCAGGCCGGAGAGGTGGTGCCGCTGGTCGACATCGGCACGCACCGCCTGGGGGCCGAGTTCCGCGACGGCGCCTACGCCTGGAGCCCGGAGCTGGAGGCGGCGGTGGACCGGATCAGCCGGTCGGTGCCGGGCTTCTACTTCGGGCGCTACGATGTCCGCTGCCCGGACCTCGCCTTGCTGCGCGAGGGCCGGGGCTTCAAGATCGTCGAACTCAACGGCGTCACGGCGGAGGCGACCCACATCTACGACCGCCGGCATTCGGTCTGGCAGGCCTGGGCCATCCTGCGCGAGCAGTGGCGCGAGGCCTTCCGGATCGGCGAGGCGTTGCGGCGGCGGGGCCTGAGGCCCGCCGGCCTCGGCGAATTGCTGCGCCTGCTGCGCGACTACGAGGCAGCGGAATGAGGCCGGCCGCGGCGGCGGGCCGTCGGCGCTCGTCGTATGGGCTGCCGGTGCCATGTCCAAGGACAGGAGGCCTCTGATGTCGATGGGAACCTGGTTGGCCCTGGGTGCCGCGGGCCTCGTGCTGCTCGTGGCCTACGACCTCACGCAGAAGCGCCATGCCATCCTGCGCAACTTCCCGGTCATCGGACATCTGCGCTACCTGCTGGAGGCCTTCGGTCCTGAGCTGCGCCAGTACATCGTCACCGGCAACGACGAGGAGCGGCCCTTCAGCCGCGACCAGCGCGCCTGGGTCTACACCTCGGCCAAGCGCCTCAACAACTACTTCGGCTTCGGGACGGACAACGACCTGGAGGGCTCGCCCAACTACCTGATCATCAAGCATGCCACCCTGCCTCCGGCACCGCCCCCCGACCACGCGGGGGCCGCGCACGAGTACCCCTTGCCCTGCGCCAAGGTCCTGGGCGCGGCCCGTGGTCGAAGGCTCGCCTTCCGCCCGGAATCGGTGGTGAACCTCAGCGGCATGAGCTTCGGATCCCTGAGCGCGCCGGCCGTGCAGGCCATGAACCGCGGCGCTGCGCTGGCGGGCTGCCTGCAGAACACCGGCGAGGGCGGGGTCTCCGACCACCATCGCCTGGGGGCCGGCCTGGTCTACAACTTCGGGACCGGCTACTTCGGCTGCCGCGATGCCCGGGGCCGCTTCGACCTGGCGCGCCTCAAGGACACGGTGGCCTCGGCCCCCGTGCGGATGATCGAGATCAAGCTCAGCCAAGGAGCCAAGCCGGGGGTGGGGGGCGTGCTGCCGGCGGCCAAGGTCAGCGCCGAGATCGCCCGCGTGCGCGGGGTTCCGATGGGCGTGGACTGCATCAGCCCCAGCCACCACACGGCCTTCCACGACGCCGACAGCCTCTTGGACTTCGTCGAGCTCCTGGCCGCCGAGACCGGCCTGCCGGTGGGGATCAAGTCGGCGGTGGGCCAGCTGGACTTCTGGGAGCGCCTGGCCGCGCTGATGGCCGGCGGCGGGCGCGGGGTGGACTTCATCACCCTGGACGGCGGCGAAGGCGGCACAGGCGCGGCGCCCCTGGTCTTCAGCGACCACGTCTCGCTCCCCTTCAAAGTGGGCTTCAGCCGGGTCTACAAGGTGATGGCCGCGGCCGGCCTGCAGGAGCGCGTCGTCTTCATCGGCAGCGCCAAGCTGGGCTTTCCGGCGGCGGCCCTGACGGCCTTCGCCCTGGGCGCCGACATGATCGCCGTGGCGCGGGAGGCGATGCTGGCCATCGGCTGCATCCAGGCGCAGAAATGTCACAGCGGGCATTGCCCCACGGGCGTGGCCACCCAGAACCGCTGGCTGATCCGGGGCCTGGACCCCACGGACAAGGCGGCGCGTCTGGCCAACTACCTGATCACCTTGCGCCAGGAACTGCTGAAGCTCAGCCATGCCTGCGGCTGCGTCCACCCGGCGCTGCTGACGGCGGATCACCTGGAGCTGCTGGACGACCACTTCGGCAGCCGCAGCCTGCGCGAGCACTTCGGCTACGCTCCCGGCTGGGGCCTGCCCGCCGCCTCCGACCGGGACGCGATCGCCCACCTGATGGCGGGCGCCTCGGCCGCCGATGCGGCCCTCACTCCCCCGGACGGTCGTGGAGGCGGCGGCTGACGTAGAGGGTGCGCCCCTCGCGGCGGACGCGGCGGTAGCCCAGGAGGTGGAAGACCTCCATGGGGTAGAGCCGGGCCACGCGGGTGTCGATGCGCAGGGTGCCGCGATGCGCGGGATCGCGGCTGACGCCGGGCAGGAGGCGCACGGCCCAGCCAAGGCGCCGGCGGCGCAGCCGCGCCGAGATGGCCAGCCAGAGGGGCCGGACGGGTCGGGTCATGAAGAAGCCGTCGTCACCCTGGCCCTGGTAGAGGGGCATGAGAATGTGGCCGGCCTCCGGCGCCCTGACGGGGCCGCGCTGGTCGTCGGCCAGGTGCTCGTCTCTGCTGACGGGCTGGAAGTTGCTGTAGCCCGGATGCATGTGGAAGCCGTCCTCGCCCCGAATTCCATGGCGGTAGCGCACCTCCAGGATCCAGGGCACCGAGCCGCGGGCCGCCCGCAGGCGGGCTCGGCAGGCCTCCAGCCGCGCGGCGGGCAGCTCCGGCAGGCAGCCGGCATGGTGCAGGGCCAGCCAGAGGACGGCCTCCACGTTGTCCACCGCCTCGGGCGAGGCGTGCTGGCCGCCCTCGACGCCCAAGGTGACCACGCCGCAGCCATGGAGGTGGTCGAAGAGGGCGCCCTCGATCTGCTCTTCCAGGCCCAGGACCAGGGGCAGGGGAAAGGCGGCGGCGAATTCGCGGTTGACCAGGGTGTCGGCAAAGAGCATGAAGGGCGCGCTCTGCGACGAGGTGCTGTGGCAGTCGATCATGAAGACCTTGCCGGGCGCCTGCCGCAGGATGGGGTCCAGGGTGGCCGCCAGCTCCAGCTGCTCCCGGTCCTCGGCGCTGCCCTCGCCGGCGGCGATGCGGGCCCGGGCTCGCGCCAGCTGTTCCGCCGACCAGTTGCGGTTGAGGTCCCGGTCGATGAAGCGGCGCCCCAGGGCCAGGGCCTGGCGGTTGCCGGTCACGGCCACGAAGCGGCCGCGGAAGGCCGGACGCTCGGCCGCCAGGGCGTCGAGGACACGGCGCGCGGCATGCACCCCCGCCGGCTCGTTGCCGTGCAGGCCGGCGATGACCACCAGGGTGGGTGGCGCTCCCGACGGCTGCGGCGCGCCGGCGGCCCGCCCGGCCTCTGGCGCCGCAGCACCGCGCCAATCGCCGAGGATGCGCTCGGGGGCGGGGGTCAGCGGGGGGGGGCTGGCTGGGCCGGCGGCGACCCCCGGCATGGGGGCGATCGGCACACTGGGGCTGGGTGGCATGGGGTGGTCTTCGGTCCTTCGCGGCAGCATTGTAGCGCAGGCGGGCGACGGATCGGATGCCCGCTGCCGTGCGCTGACCCGCCCCCGCGCCTCGCTTGGCCGGTGCCGATACACACGGACTGCACACTGCCAGGGCCCCGCGCTATACTCCGGCCGGAGCAAGGCCTGGACCCCGAATGGCGGGCGTCGGGTCAGCCAAGACCGTGGAGCAGCCCATGCAGCGCCTCAACTTCACCCTGGACGAGAGCACGGTCGCCCTCTTGGGGCGGCTGGCGGACGGCTGGTACGGAGGGAACAAGAGCCTGACCGTGCGCGCGGCGCTGGAGTCCCTGGCCACCCACCTGGGCCACGAGGGCTGGGTGGTGGCCGGCTACACGCCGGTGGTCATCGACGACCCGGCGGCCTGCCATTCCTGCGGCGGCGCGCACGACCAGGGCGAGGTTCTGTTCCGGCCCGTCTTCCAGCGCGGCACGGGGCGCGAGGCCCTGGCGCACCTGCCGGCGGAGCCTTGGCTGGACTGCGGGCGCTGCGTCGAGCAGATCGCTTCGTGACCGGGCGACAGCGCGCGATGGCGGTCGGGTCCGCGGTGGTGGATCCGGCCGATCCGGCGGCGGCTTCATCCCCTTCCCCATCGGCCTTGGCAGCGGCCCCACCCATGTCCGGGGCGTTGGGCCCAGCCCACCTCTGCGTGCGCGGCCTCTGTCTACGCTACGGAGGCACGGGGTCCCTGGTCCTGGACCAGGTCGGCTTCGAGGTGCCGGAGGGCGAGCAGGTGGCCCTGGTGGGGCCCAACGGGGCCGGCAAGTCCACCTTGCTCAAGGCGATGGTGGGCCTCCTGCGCCCGCAGTCCGGCGAGGTCCTGGTCCACGGCCTGCCCTTCGGCCACGACCGGGACTGCGTGGCCTATGTCCCGCAGCGGGAGGCGGTGGACTGGCGTTTCCCGGTGTCGGTCCTGGACGTGGTGCTCATGGGTCGCTATGCGCGCCTGGGCTGGTTCCGGCGGCCAGGCCCCGCCGACCGGGCCGCGGCCCTGGAGGCCCTGGCGGACCTGGGTCTGGCCGACCTGGCCGCCCGCCCCATCGGCGACCTCTCGGGCGGGCAGCAGCAGCGCGTCTTCCTGGCCCGGGCCCTGGCCCAGGAGCCGCACATCCTGCTCCTCGATGAGCCTTTCGCCGGGGTGGACGTGACCAGCCAGGAACGGGTGCTGGCCCTGCTGGATGCCCTGCGCGCGCGGCATGTCACGGCCATCGTGGCCACCCACGACCTGCAGATGGCGGCGGAGCGCTTCGACCGCGTCCTCCTGCTCAGGGGACGCCTGCTGGCGTTCGGGCCGGCGGCAGAGGTGTTCAGCCCAGAGCTGCTGGCGGAGGCCTTCGGCCGCCAGGCCCTGGTGCTGGCAGCGGCCGGCCCGGTGCTGGTGGACCACGGGGCGGCGGCCGCCGCGCGGCCGGCGATGATCGATCAGGCCCGGGAAGGCTGAGCCGTGGAAGCGATCGCCTGGCTCGACTGGCTGCTGGAGCCGCTGCGCTACGGCTTCATGGTGCGCGGGCTGCTGGCCTCCGTCCTGGTGGGAATCTTCTGCTCGGTGCTGGGCTGCTTCGTGGTCCTGCGCGGCATGGCCTTCCTGGGAGACGCGATGTCCCACGCCATCCTGCCGGGGGTGGCGCTGGCCTACCTGTGGGGCGCCGACCTGCTGGTGGGGGCGGCCGTGGCGGCCTTCCTGGTGGCCCTGCTCATCGGCGCGGTGACGCGGCAGGGTCAGGTCAAGGAGGACACGGCGATCGGCATCCTCTTCGCGGGGGCCATGGCCCTGGGCGTGGCCCTGATCAGCAGCGCCGGCAGCTACGCGGTGGACCTCAGCCATATCCTCTTCGGCAACGTCCTGGGCGTGTCCTGGGCCGACCTGCGCCTGATGGCCGCCCTGGGGACCCTGGTGCTCGCGGTCATCGTCCTGCTGTACAAGGAACTGTTGGTGGTCAGCTTCGACCCCATCCTGGCGGCGACGCTTCGCTTGCCGGTGGAGCGCCTGCGCCTGCTCCTGCTCCTGCTCCTGGCGACGGCCATCGTCGCCTCCCTGCCGGCGGTGGGCGTCAGCCTGGTGGCGGCGATGCTGGTCACGCCGCCGGCCGCGGCCTCCCTGCTGACGCGGCGCCTGCCGACGATGATGCTGGTGTCGGCAGCCCTGGGAGCGTTGTCCGGCTTCAGCGGCCTCTACCTGAGCTATTACCTGAACGTGGCATCCGGCGCGGCGGTGGTCCTGGTGGCCACGGCGATCTTCGGAGCGGTCTACGGGCTGCGGCCGCGAGGCAGGGTCGGGCGAGGGGGCTGACCGGGGAGCCCCCCTTGGGCCCATGGAGAGCCAGCGAGGGACGGCAGGGCTTGAAGGTCGCGCCAAGATGGACTAGACTACACATCGATATGTATCACGCCCCATCCACTGGTCTGGAGTCCTCCATGTCCCATCGCTCCCATCGCTCCCATGCCTCGGCCGCCTCGCTCCTGCTGATCTGCGGCCTGGCGGCCTGCCGCCCGGCGGAGCCGGTCGCCCCCTCGTCCGGGCCCGATCTGTCGCTGCATCCATCGGCCGAACCCGCGCCTGCGCTCCAGGTGCTGACCAGCTTCTCCATCCTCGCCGACCTGACCCGGCAGGTGGCCGGGCCGCAGGTCCAGGTGGATAGCCTGCTGCCCGTCGGGGCCGACCCGCACGCGTTCCAGCCCTCGGTTCAGGACCGGCAGCGGGTGATCGATGCCGACCTGGTCATCGTCAACGGGGCCGGGCTGGAGGCGGGCTTCGAGGACCTGCTGACCCCCGAGGATGGCTCCGAACCCGTGGTGCTCACCGAAGGCCTCGCCCTGCGCCCGACGGACGACGAGCACGAGGAGGGGCACGAGGAGGGACACGAGGAGGGGGACGAACACGAAGAGGGGCACATCGAGGAAGCCGGCGGCACGGAGGGCGACGCGGCCGAACATGCGCACGAAGACGCCCATGAGACGGAACAGGCGGGCGCGACCGAGGAGCCCTCGCACGACGAGCATCACCACGGCCCGCACGACCCGCACGCCTGGCTGGATCCCCGCATGGCCCAGGCCTATGTCCAGGCCATCGCCGCCGCGCTGAGCGCTGCCGACCCTGCCGGGGCGGCGGGCTACGCCGAGCGGGCCGCCGCCTACGAGGCGCAGCTGGTCGCCCTCGATGCCGAGATCACGGAGCTCCTCGCACCCATTCCGGCCGCGCGGCGCGTCCTGGTCACCGACCACGAGGTGCTGGGCTACTTCGCGGATCGCTATCGCCTGGACATCCTCGGCGCCATCGTGCCGAGCACCAGCAGCAGCGCCGAGCCCGCGGCCCAGGACCTCGCCGAGCTGACCGAGGTCCTGCGGAAGGAAGGGGCGCCCGCCATCTTCCTGAGGGCCGGCGCCAGCCGCCGCCTGGCCGATGCCCTGGCGGCCGAGGCCGGTGTCGCCGTGGTCGACGACCTCTACCTGGAGAGCCTCTCTGCGCCCGACGGCCCGGCACCCGACTACCTGACCCTCATGCGCCACAACGCCCGCCGCATCGCCGCCGCCCTGGGCGGAGCTCGTTGACCGCACCCGCCATCGTCTGGTTCCGCCAGGACCTGCGCCTGGCGGATCAGCCCGCCCTCGCCGCTGCCCTGGCCGAGGGCGGGCCGGTCCTTCCCGTCTACATCCACGCGCCCGAGGAAGAGGGCGGCTGGCCCCCGGGAGCAGCGGCCCGCTGGTGGCTCCACGGCGCCTTGGCCGACCTCGACGCCCTGCTCCGGCGCTTGGGTTCGCGCCTGATCCTCCTGCAGGGACCATCGGCCCCGGTCCTCCTGGATCTGGCCCGGTCCAGCGGCGCCCGCGCCGTCCACTGGAACCGCCGCTACGAGCCCGCCGCCGTGGCGCAGGGCGCAGCGGTGGCGGCGGGCCTGCTGGGGGCGGGAATCGCGGTGGGCCAGCATGCCGCCGGCCTCCTCGTCGAACCCTGGGAGCTGAGCAACCAGCAGGGGCGGCCTTTCCAGGTGTTCACCCCGTTCTGGAAGGCCCTCCAGCAGCGCCTCCCCTTGGCGCCTGCCCTCGCCGCCCCTTCGCGCCTGCCGCCGCCGCCCGCTGTTGCACCGGCCGGCCTGCCCTTGGCCTCCCTGGACCTGCTCCACCCGCGCCGACCCTGGCAGGACGGTCTGGCAGCCCATTGGCGGCCCACCGAATCCGCCGCCCAGGACCGCCTGGACGCCTTCGTCGCCGGCGCCCTTGCCGCTTACCCCCAGGACCGCGACCGGCCCGACGTGGACGGCAGCGCGCGCCTGTCGCCCTACCTGCACTGGGGGCAGCTATCGGCCCGCCAGGTCTGGTGGGCCCTCCGCGAAGCCGTCGCCGCCCGCCCGGAGCGGGCGGAGGCGGCAACGGCCTTCCTGCGCCAGCTGGCCTGGCGGGACTTCGGGCACCACCTGCTGCACCACTTTCCGCACACAGCCCTGGAGCCCTTGCGGCCCGACTTCGCCCGCTTTCCCTGGGCGGAGGATCCGGCCGGCCTGGCCGCCTGGCAGTCAGGCCGCACGGGCGTCCCCCTGGTCGATGCCGCCATGCGCCAGCTCTGGGCCACAGGCTGGGTGCACAACCGGGCGCGGATGGTGGCCGCCTCCTTCCTGGTCAAGCAGCTTCGCCTGCCCTGGCAGGAAGGGGCGCGCTGGTTCTGGGACACCCTTGTGGATGCGGACCTGGCCAACAACAGCCTGGGCTGGCAGTGGGTGGCGGGCTCGGGGGCCGACGCCGCGCCCTACTTCCGCATCTTCAACCCGGTCCGACAGGGCGAGCGCTTCGACCCGGACGCTGCCTACGTGAAGCGCTGGCTGCCGGAGCTGGCGGGCCTGCCGCCGGAGGCCGTCCACGCCCCCTGGACCCTGGACCCTGCTGCCGCCCCGGACTACCCGCCCCCCATCGTCGACCTGGACGCCTCCCGCGCAGCGGCACTGGCCGCCTACGAGGCCATGCGGCGGGGCGGCTGAAAGCGGTTGCCCATCGCTTTCGGGCGAGGCGCCCCCCTCAGTCCCAGCCGAGCCCCGGCAGCACGTCCATCGCCAGGCCGTCCCTCCGTCCTGCCAGCCAGGCGAAGTGGCCGGCGGCGGCGATCATCGCCGCGTTGTCCGTGCAGAGGGCGAGGGGGGGGACGATGAGGGGCCGGTCGATGGCCGCGGCCAGGGCGGTGCGCAGGGGCCCGTTGGCCGCGACGCCGCCCGCCAGGAGCAGGGCCTTCACCTGCGGATGGGCCGCCAGGGCCCGCTTTGTCCGCCCGACGAGGGCGCGCACGACGGCGTCCTGGAAGCCGGCCGCCAGCTCGGCCACCGCCGGCTCTTCCCCCTGCGAGCGGGCCGCTTCCACCCGGCGCAGCATGGCGGTCTTGAGGCCGCTGAAGCTGAAGTCCAGCGGCGACGGCGTCTCGGCCACGGGGAAGGCGGGCGGGCCGGCGGCTCTGGCGCCTGTCGACCCGGCCCGGCTGGTCGCACCCGGCCCGGCCGCCGCGGTCGATGGCCCCGGCGCAGCCGCCGTCGCAAGCACCGCAGCCGCCGCGGCCTGGATGGCCGGCCCGCCGGGGTAGCCCAGGCCCAGCATGCGCGCCGCCTTGTCGAAGGCCTCGCCGGCCGCGTCGTCCAGGGTCTGGCCCAGGAGGCGCAGGCGGCCGTGGCCCTCCACCAGCAGGAGCTCGGTGTGCCCGCCGGAGACGGTCAGGAGGAGGCTGGGAAAGGGCGGGTCCTCCGGCCAGGGCTCGGGCCGCCCGGCGAGCTCCGCCCGCATCGCGGCGCCGCCCTCGGCTGCCGGCGCCTCGCGCAGGCGCCCGTCCTGGTGCAGCCAGTTGCTGTAGAGGTGCCCGGCCATATGGTTGACCCCCACCAGCGGCAGGCCGGTGGCCAGGCTGAGGCCCTTGGCGGCGTTGACGCCCACCAGCAGGGAGCCGGCCAGGCCGGGGCCCTGGGTCACGGCGATGGCCGTCAGGTCCGCCCAGTCCAGGGCCGCCTGCGCCAAGGCCTCGCGGACCACCCAGCCGATGTCCAGCACGTGCTGCCGGCTGGCCATCTCGGGAAACACCCCGCCGTAGGCCGCATGCAGCTGGGCCTGGCTGGCGACGACGTTGGAGAGCACGGCGCGCCCCGCGGCCACCACGGCGGCCGCCGTTTCGTCGCAGGAGGTCTCGATGCCGAGGATGAGGGTTGGGGGAAGGTGAAGGGACACAGGGCACGCTTCGAATGTGACGGGTGCTTGACCTTGCGAAGTGGACGTCCTAAGCTGAGTCAATGGCGGGAGCCCATTGGCTTGACAGAAACGAGTCAGGAGGCGGCGGCATTGCCAAAGGCCATCAAGCTTCTTTCCCTGGCGCTCAGGAATCCGGCCGGTCTTCGATTCGACCAGCTGTGCTCCCTGGCCGAAGCCACCGGATTTCGATTGGCAAGGGTGTCAGGCAGCCACCACATCTACAGCCATACGGCGCTTCGCCTGAGCATCAACCTCCAGTCTGTCGGCGGTATGGCCAAAGCATATCAGGTGCGTCAACTGCTGAAGATCATCGAGGCCCACGGCCTGATGGGGGCAAGTGAGTCATGAAGGACTACCACATCAACATCTTCTACAGCCAGGAGGACGGCGGGTACATCGCCGACATTCCTGATCTGGACGCCTGCTCGGCCTTTGGCGAGACCCCTCAGCAGGCATTGGCCGAGCTCCTGGTTGCGAAGGCGGCCTGGCTGGAAGTGGCGCGCAGCGAGGGCCGGGAGATCCCCACGCCTTCGTTCCGCCCCCTGATCTACCAAGTGAAGGACGTGGCTGCCTAGCCGCTGAGGCGCTCCCCCAGCAGCCGCTCCACCGTGTCGGCCGGCACCGTGCTCACCCCACCCAGCGGGTTCCGCGGCCGCCAGGAGCCGTGGAAGTCGGAGCCGCCCGTGGGGACCAGACCGAAGTGGTCGGCCAGGACCACCAGCCAGCGGACGGTGGGCGCCGAGTAGCCGGGGTAATGGCATTCCAGGCCGCCCAGGCCGGCCGCCTTCAGCCGGGGCAGGAGCCGGCGCAGTCCTTTGGGATCGGCAAAGGCCCGGTAGGGGGGCACGGGGTGGGCCAGGACGGGCACCCCCCCCGCGGCGCGGAGGAGGGCGCAGGCGTCCTCGGGGCTGAGCTTGGCGCGGGGCACGTAGGCCGGCCGGCCCTGGCCGATGTAGCGCCGGAAGGCCTCGGAGCGGTCCGCCACGAAGCCGGCCTCCACCAGGGCCTGGGCCACATGCGGCCGGGTGATCAGGCCGCCCGGCGCCAGGTCACGGACCCGTGCCAGATCGATGTCGGCGCCCAGATCCTGCAGGCTGTCCACCATGCGCGCCGCTCGGCCCTGGCGCTCCTCGCGCGTGGCCGCGAAATGCGCCGCCAGGCCCGGATGATCGGGGTTGGGGAAGTAGCCCAGGATGTCCGAGGTCAGGCCGTCGTGCTCGGTGGAAAGCTCGACCCCCGGCACAAGGGCGATGCCCACCTCCGCCGCCGCGGCTTCGGCCTCGGCGATGCCGTCCATGCCGTCGTGGTCGGTCAGGGCCAGGTGCGTGACGCCGGCCCGCGCCGCCGCCCGCACCAGCTCGGTGGGGCTCAGGCTGCCGTCGGAGGCGGTGCTGTGGCTGTGCAGGTCGAGGAGGGGCATGGGCGGAGCTTGTCCAGGCGGCGGTGCGTCGGGAGCGGGGATCCGGCAGCCGCCCTCCCTCAGTGCCCCTGGCCCCCACCCCCGTCATGCGGGCTGCGCGCCGAAAGCCGGGCCACCTGCTGCTCGGCGCGGTAGGAGGAGCGGACCAGGGGGCCGCTCTCCACCCAGCGGATGCCCAGCTCCAGGCCGCGCTCGCGGATGGCGTCGAACTCCTCCGGCCGCAGGTAGCGCTGGATGGGCAGATGGGCCTCGGTGGGGCGCAGGTACTGGCCCACGGTGAGGATGTCCACCTGGATGGCCGCCAGGTCCTGCATGAGGGCGTCCAGCTCCTCCCAGGTCTCGCCCAGGCCCACCATGATGCCGGTCTTGCTCAGCACCGTGGGGTCCATCTCCTTGGCCCATCGCAGGATATCCAGGCTGCGGTGGTACAGCGCCTGCGGACGCACAGTGCGATAGAGGCGCGGCACCGTCTCCAGGTTGTGGTTGAGGATCTCGGGGGCCGCGTCCATCACCTGCCGCAGGGCGGAGCGGTCGCCGCGGAAGTCGGGGATCAGCACCTCGATGGAGCAGCCCGGCGACAGCTCGCGGGAGCGACGGATGCTGCGGGCGAAGATGGCCGCGCCGCCGTCCGGCAGCTCGTCGCGGTTGACCGAGGTGATGACCGCATGGGTCAGGTTCAGCTCCTGTACGGCCCGCGCCACCCGCTCGGGCTCCAGCACGTCGAGCACCGAGGGGCGCCCGGTCTTGATGGCGCAGAAGCCGCAGCTCCGGGTGCAGGTGTCGCCCATGATCAGGAAGGTGGCGGTGCCGGCGCCCCAGCATTCGCCGATGTTGGGGCAGCGCGCCTCTTCGCAGACGGTGTGCAGCCGCTCCTGGCGCATCAGGCCCTTGAGGTCCTGGTAGGTCTGGCCCCAGGGGGCGCGCACCTTGAGCCATTCGGGCCGCCGATGGCGGAAGGGCAGGGCCTCGCCGGCGGGGATCTGGTCGGGGGTGATGAGGGTCATGGCCTTGATTATGGCAGAGGAAGGGGCGGGGGCGGGGTCATCACGGATCGTCACGCCGCAGCAGCCGCAGCGACGGGCCTCCGGCCAGCACCCAGCCCTCGCCGGCGACGAGAGCATCCAGCGGGCCATCGAGCGTGACGAGGTCCCGGCTCTGTGGGAGGCCCGCGGTCAGGTCCAGCCAGCGGACGCCGCCCGGGCCGTCCTGGATGAAGAGGTCGGTGCCCGTGCTGCGATCGATGGCCAGGAATCCGGCCGAGCCGTCCTCGAGGGGCCAGCGGCTGCGTACCTTGAGCGAGCCGTCGCCTTGCAGGTTGATCAGCTCGGCCAGGCGGGGTGCGGCTCTGGGTTGGTCGCGGTGGACGCCGCTGGCATAGACCCAGTCGCCATGGCGGGCGACGGCCAGGATCTCTTCCCCCTGCAGCAGGGCCTCCGTTTCCCGCGGCGCGGAAGGATCGCTGACATCCACTACCGTGAGCCCGGCGGGACCATCGGCGAGGTACAGGCGGTCGCCATCGGCCGCCACGCCCTGGGTGGAGCTGGGCGAGGCCAGATGCCCCAGGACCGCGGGCTGGTCCGGATCGCTGACGTCCACGGTCCACAGCCCCTCACGGCCCGCCGCCAGGTACACGCGAGGGCCGTCGGCGAGCACCTGCCGCGCCTCCCCCTCCAGCGCCAGGCTACCGCGGGGCCGGGGGGCGGCGGGGTCCGAGAGGTCGAGCACAGTGAGGCCCTTGCTGCCGGCAGCGTAGAGCCAGGGGCCGTCCGCGGCGAGGGTGCAGGTGGTGCCGAGGTCGACCGGCGTGGTGCCGACCAGCGGGAGTTGCTCCGGATCCGCCAGATCCCGCAGGGTCAGCGCACCGGCGCTGAGGTCGACCTGGATCAGCTTGCCGCCCGCGATCAGGGAGCAGTCCGGGGATTGGCCGATGCTGTAGCGCGCCAGCTCGTGCTGGTTGTCCGGGTCGCGGACAGCCAATTCCACGAGGACGTGCGCGCTGCCGGAGGCCACGAACAGTCGTCCATCGGTGGTGGCGGCGATATCGGCGCCGAGGTCGGGTTTCAAGTACCGGTCGTTCATTGCGGCGTCTCCAATCTCCAGGTCCAGCCCGCCGATCCCGATGCTCGGTAGCTTCTCAGGATGCAGAGGATCTCGGACATCAATACTCAGAACCGGTTCATCCCCATGGCTCGGCAGCAAGAGATAGATACGGCCAGGCCCTGCGGCAGAGCGAAGCAGCAGGTAGACGTCCGTGTCCAGGTCCAACGCAACTAGGTCGTCAACATTCCGCCAGTCCACCATCAGTTGCGGTCGACCATCTGCGAGAACCTCAATCGGTACGAGGAAGGCGGTTTCACTCACGTGAAAGAGGTGCTCTGCCTGGCCGACCAGGTCGAACACTGTGAGAGAATTGTCCAGCCAGGCAGTCCCCGCCACTCCTAACCATTGAGGCGCGAGTGGTTCTTTGAGGTCGAACCCCATCACGCCAGTGCGGAAGCCGTGTTCCTGGACGCGCCTCTCAGGCAGGTCACCTCTGACATAGAGTCGGTCTCCATGCACGATGACGCGAAAGCCACGAAGGAAGAGATCTTGGTCAAGCTGATAGTGGAGCGGGTCGGATCTGCTATCGACGATCATCATCCCCATGAGCCTGGCCTCGTCGAGCCCCATCCGCTGGCGATTCCTCTCGAACACCGTCAGATAGGCCACTCGTCCATGGGCCGCCAGGTCGGTGGCGAACCAGTTGATCCTCGCGCCTTCCTCCGTCCGTCCCGTGATCGGCGTCGTCCTGCCAAGACGACGGGGTGCGGCAGGGTCGCTGAGGTCGAAGACCGAGAGCAGGGTCCAGGGTGGGGCATCGTCGGGATCGAGTGGTGGGGCGCTCCAGTCGATGACCGGCCGGCTGAGGGCGAACAGGCGGTCCGATCCCAGAGTCAGGCGGACGATCCGTCCCTCGACCGCGCCCGAGCGGGCCAGGCGCCTGGCCTGACCCGGCACGCTGATGTCGTAGGTCTCGACGGCAGAGCCCACGCCCAGGTAGAGCAGCTTGCCGGAAATGACCAGGGCCTCGGGCCTCCCGCCCAGGGTGGCCACCTCGCGCAGGCGGCGGGCATCATCCGCCGGCGGCTTGGGTGCGGGAAGGGAGAGGTAGGGGAGGTAGACAGGCCCCTGGCCGGTGGCGATGGGGTCATCCTGTGCCATGCCGGTCTGCGGCCCCAGCCGTAGCAGGGACAGGGCCAGGGCCACAGCCAGGAGGATCAGGCTGCGACCCCTGCTCGGGCGCCCTCCGGCGACCACCCGCACCGAACGGTCAACATCGCGATCTCGAAAGAGCATGCGATCCTCCCAAACATCGAGCAGCGGATGGCGCTCACCCCGCCTCCGTCAGTCTCGCCAGGAGGGCTGAGTGGCCTGGGAGAATGTTACCAGAACGGGGGCGGGTGCCAGGCTGCTTTCATCTCGCGACGCGGTCCCAGGTGCCCCGGGCGCTCGCAATGGCGCCGCTTGGGCGCGAATCTGGCGCGTGGGGCCTTCCAAGCCGGCCGCGGCTCCCATATGCTGGAGCCGGAGGAAGCGAGCCCTGGCCAGTCAAACACCCGGCAACCCCCACGACCAGTACTTCAAGCACAGTTTCGGCCAGCCCGAGCTGGCCGCGGACCTGGTGGCACACTACCTGCCCGCTGACATGGTGCAGGCCATCGACCTGGGCAGCCTGCAGCCGCGCGATGGCTCCTTCGTTGACGATGAGCTGCGCGGGCACCAGGGCGACCTGCTCTTCCGGGCCAGCCTGGCAGACGGCGGTGAAGGGTGGGTCTACTTGCTCTTCGAGCACAAAGGCTACCCGGACTCCTTTGTCGCCCTGCAGCTGCTGCGCTACTGCCTGCGCATTTGGGAGCAAGGCCGCCGCGAGCGGCCGCGGGAAGCGCTGCGCCCCATCGTGCCCATCGTAATCTACAATGGGGAGCGGCCCTGGAAGGCGTCCGCCTTCGGGGATCTTTACGCCGGCCCGCCGGCGCTCCGCCGCTACTGGCCCGACTTCGCCTTCGAGCTGCTGGACCTGGCGGCTCGTCCGGAGGAGCAGATCGTCGGCGACCTGCGCGTCCGGGTGGCCCTGCTGGCCATGCGCGCCATCCGCGCGCCGGACCTGGCGGGGCGCCTGCCCCACATCTGCCGCCTGCTGCAGGGCGCCGCCGAGCACACCACCGTCACCGGCATGCTGCAGGCCCTGCTGCAGTATGCGGCTAGCGTCGGCAACGGGCTGGACGAGACGCAGCTGAGGCGCGCCGCGGAGGCAGCACTGCCGAACCATGGAGATGACACGATGGCAGTCTTGATTCAACAATGGCTGGAGCGAGGTAGGCAGGAAGGGCGTCAGGAGGGCCGGCAAGAAGGCCGGCAGGAAGGCGCTGTGCTGGGCCTGCGCGCGGTGCTGCTGGCCAAATTCGGTCAAGACGGCTTGGCCCTGATGCCCGCCATCGAGGCCATCGAGGACCCGGAGCGGTTGGCGGAGCTGCTGGAACGGATGCCCTCCTTGCCGCACCTGGAGGCGGCGAGGGCCTTGATCGATTAGAGCGGTGATCATCCTGGTCTAGCGCATCTCGCGCCCGGCCCCCTCCCCCTGAACGGCTGGGGGAGGGGGAGATCGTTCGATCGATGGGCGTCAGGGAAACGTCGCTCTGGTCCGCCGTGCTATCTGGTCATCCCTTCGCCCAGCGCACCCCCCATCAGCAGCCCCGGCAGGTAGGCCTTGCCGCCGGAGGGCGGCGCCTGCGTGGGCGGGGCCGCCGTGGGCGTCGCCTCCTCCGGCGTGGCCGACGGGGTCAGGCGGGGGCGGTTGGGCGTGCCCGTGCCTGCGCCCGGCGTCGGGCGCTGGGGGGTGCCCGTACCCGGGGCCGCCGTGGGGCCGCCCGGCGTGTTCGTGACCCGTGGACGCGCCGTTGGGGTGGGGAGCGACGGATCCGGCCAGCTGGGCAGGAGCACCGAGCCGCCCACGCTGAGGGGCGCCGCCAGCATCAAGGGCGTGCGCGGGCCGGGCGGAGTCGTCGTGCGATGCTCGATGGCCAGGACCATGAAGAGCGTGCCCGGGATGCGCTGCCCTCGGACCAGGGCCGTGCCGCGGAAGCCGTCCGGCAGGCTCTCGATCGGCCCCGGCGTCGGCGTCGCGCCGCCCACCGCTCCGGGGCGCTTAATCGCTTCCTGGGTGTCCAGGAAGGCCACCGGCGTCAGGGGGCGCTCCACCCCGGCCAGGACCAGCTTGCCGCTCTCGTCGTAGAAGTCGATGCTGACGATGTTCTCCGGATGCGGGGCTTGCAGGTTCATGATCGCCAGGTAGGTGCTGAGCTGGTCGGGGCCCCAGTTCTTCTTGATGTCCGGCACCACCGCCACCAGGGAGCCGTTGCCGTCCACCCGGTCGATGCGCGAGCGGAAGAGCGGCTGCTCCGCCGGCAGGTACTGGCCCGCATAGGCCACCAGCCCCTCGGCGCTGCGGATGCTCATGGTGCCCGCCAGGGGGACGAAGTCAGGCAGCTGGGCGCTGGTGGCCTCGGCGCGCAGCGAGAGGTAGGGCGGGCGCGGCTGGCCGCCGCCGCGGCCCGTGGTGGACGGGATCTCGCCCGCAAGAGCCTGGATGTCGTAGCGCCGCGTCGCGCCGGCGCAGAGTTCCTCGGGGTCGTTGTAGAGCCGGTGTACGTTGCCGTTGCCGTCGTACATCGTCAGGGCGATCCTGGCCGTGGCAGTGACGTGCAGGTTGGTGATCAGGAGTTCGGAGGCCTGCTCCGTCATCGGTCCCACCGCCATCGGGAAGGCCAGGGGGCCGCCGGCCGTCGCCACGCTGGGCGGGGCGCTCAGGCGGTAGCCACCCTTGGCCTCCAGCACCTCCAGGCCCAGGGCCAGGTCGGAGGCCGGCGGCAGGTTGCGGGCCGTGCGGGCCACCGTCAGGCCGCCGGCGCCGCCGGCCAGGGTGGGCCGCAGGTCACGGGCGTCGTAGCCCCCCAGGTCCAGGCTCTGGCCCGGATCCGTGCGGCAGTCCGCCGCCTTGGGGGCCTGCGGGCCCAGGCGCAGGGTGGCCGGGTTGCAGTTGGCGCCGCTGTTGAAGACCCGCAGCCGCTGGCCGCTCGCTGCGCCGGCGACGCCGGAGAGGCCCCGGACCTGCTCGGTCCGCTGGCCGACAAGGTTGCCCACGAACAGGGCCTGGCCCAGGGAGGTCAGCCGATGGGCCCCCTTCTGGTCCACCGCCAGGACGGCGATCGGCTCGCCCTTCTGTGCCGCCTGGACCTCGCGCTCCCAGTTGCCCAAGGGCGTCTGCCCCGAGCGCACCGCCTGGAATGCCTGGCAGGCGTCAGGCACCGCCGCCGCGTCCAGACTGTAAACCAGGGCCGCGGTGTCCTGGCCGCTGAGGGCCAGCTCGCCCGTCTGCCAGCGGCCCAGGTCCTTGAGGCAGGTGACCGCCTTGATCCGGCTGGCCTCGGTCCCCACCTCGCAACGCAGGCTGCCGGAGGCCGCGAGCTCGACCACCAGCACCTGCGTGGCCTTCCAGCCGATGTTCGTGACCTTGAGGAAGCCCCGCTGCCCCGTGCCGCCCAGGAGGGGCAGGATGTGGCGGGTGCCGTACTGGCGCAGGGTGGCCTCGTCCAGACCCCCCGGCGGGACGCGCTGGGCCAGGGCGGGCGCGGCCTCCTGGCGCAGGCCGGCGGCCAGGGCGGCCGCGAAGGCGAGGGCGAGGAGCAGGGAGGTGACAGGGCGACCAGGGTGGAGCTTCATCGCGGGGTCCTTTCTACAGGCCTACAGGTCAACTGAGCTTCTGGCTGGCGAGAGCAAGGCGGGCACCGAAGGCCCCGCCGACGTCGGATCGGCGGGCCGACGCCGGCAGAGCGACGCGGCCCGGCCTCCCGGACAGGGCGCTTAACGCGCCCAGGCCCCGGCCGGTTTGAAGGGGGGCCAGGGAATGGTAAAGAGAGGGTGGCCGAGCCTGCTCATGCCGGGCCCGGATTCAAGTGCCAGAGGATGGCCAGACCCTGGTGGGTGAGCCAGGGCACACGTTGCGGCGCGTGGCGGAGCTGGGCCAGCAGGGGCGCGGCCAGGTCCAGGTCGCCCGTGGCCAGGACGGTGGCCTCGCCGCCGAGCTGGGCCTGGGCGGCCTCGAGCAGACCGTCGATCAGGCCGGCGTAGCCGAAGACCAGGCCCGACCGCAGTCCGCTCTCGGTGTCGGCTCCGATGGCCCGCTCCGGCGCCTCCAGGCCGATGCGGCCCAGCCGCGCCGTGCGGCGGGCCAGGGCATCGGCCGCCACCTCCAGGCCGGGGGCGATCAGGGTGCCCAGGTAGGCGCCCCCGGCGTCCACCAGGTCGACGGTGAGGGCGGTGCCAAAGTCCAGCACGACGACCGGTGCCCCGTGGATCCGGCAGGCGGCCAGGGCGTTGGCCAACCGGTCCGGGCCCAGCTCCGCCGGGTTCTCGGTGCGGATGGCCATGCCCGTGCGCAGGCCCGGCCCCACGAAGCGGGGCTCGCTGCCGAAGAGGCCCAGGCAGGCCGCGTGCAGGCTGGCCCGCAGGTCCGGGACCACCGAGGCCACGATGCAGCTCACCACGGCCGTGCGGTCGAGGCCGGCATCGGCCAGGAGTTGGGCCAGGCTGAGGCGCAACTCGTCGGCCGTGGCATTGGCCCTGAGGCCCAGCAGCCAGTGGGCCAGAGGCTCGTCGGGCGGCCTTGGCCCGGTCGGCAGGGGCCAAAGGGCAAGGCTGAGGCGGCGGTTGCTGACGTCGATGCTCAGGAGGAGGGCCTGGCGGCCGCCGTGACGCATGGCCTGCCGCCCGCCCGCCTAGTCGCGCCTTCCGCTGTTGCCGGCGACGATCCGCGGCAGGACGATGCCCACCTGCTTGTCGTACTTTCCGGAGCGGTCCTTGTAAGAGACCTGGCATTCCTGGGAGCCGCGCAGGAAGAGCACCTGGCCGATGCCCTCGTTGGCGTAGATGCGGGCCGGCAGGGGCGTGGTGTTCGAGATCTCCAGGGTGGCAAACCCCTCCCAACCCGGTTCGAAGGGGGTGACGTTGAGGATGATGCCGCAGCGGGCGTAGGTGCTCTTGCCCAGGCACACGGTGATGATGTCGCGCGGGATGCGGAAGTACTCCACCGTGCGGGCCAGGGCGAAGGAATTGGGCGGCACGATGCAGTAGTCGTCGGTCTCGATGTCGACAAAGGCATTCTGGTCGAAATGCTTGGGATCCACCGCCGTGTAGTTGACGTTGCTGAACACCTTGAACTCCCGGGCCACCCGGAAGTCGTAGCCGTAGGACGAGAGGCCGTAGGAGACCACGCCCTGGCTGACCTGGTGGTCCAGGAAGGGCTCGATCATGCCCATCGCCTGCACGCGCTCGACGATCTCGCGGTCACTGAGCACCATGGGGTCTGCTTCCTTGGCTTGGGGGAGGCGGGGAGTGGTGGTGGCGGGCAGAGGGAGGCGCCGCGGCAGCCGCGAGGATCAGCTCACCGCCGAGACGCCCCAGTGGGCGCGGAAGGCGGCATGCGTCCAGGGCATGCGGGACCGGAACATCGCTTCGATGACCTCGGCGAAGGCGCGGATCTCTTCCTGGGCATGGGGGGCGTTGCGGAGGTTGAGGAAGTTCATCAGGCTGAGGGCGTTGACCGTCCAGAAGAAGGTGGTGTACTGGGCCACGGGCAGCACCATGCGCGCCTGCTCCCGGGCCACGCCCTGGGCCAGGAGGCGTTCATAGACCTGGCGGGCCTGCTCGTAGACCGCGGCGATGGCCTCGCGGGCCGCGGCATCCTCGTCCGCCGGCAGGCTGGCGTAGCTGTAGTCCATGGCCTTGCCCACGCGGACCCGCAGCTGATCCGGCAGGTAGAACTGGTCCTCCAGCTCGACGTAGCGGCCGCTCTCCTCGTTGTAGGAGGAGAAGCGGTGGCGGATCCACTGCCGGACGACGAAGATGGGCGCCCGCACGCGGAACTGGAAGACCACGTGCTCGAAGGGCGAGGTGTGCCGGTCCTTCATCAGTCGCTCCAGGAGGCCGCGGTCCCGGGCCTCCTGGGCTTCGTCGCCTTCGACCAGGCTCAGCTGCTCCCGGCGCAGGGAGACGCGGGCGGCGGCCACGCAGCGCCGGTCGTCGCCCAGGACCTCGATCAGCTCGACGAAGCCCATGTCCAGCACGCGGGCGAACGCCGTGCCGGCATGGGTCTGGTGGGCGGCGGCGAAACCGGCGTCATCCACAGGGCTATGGCTGGGGATCATCGTCCTCCCTCGGGCGGCTTGGTTGCGGGGATGCGGCGGGCAGGGTAGGTGCCGGCCGAGGCCAACGAAAAGGGGCACGGCGCCACCGACGGCGAACCGTGCCCCCTGAGATGAGCGCGTGTGGCGACCGCCTCAGCCCTCGGCGGGCTCTTCCGCGGCGGCGGCCTTCTTCTTGATGGGGGTCAGGCCGCGGCGCTGCCGCTTGGCCTCCCGCTCCTGGTCCTTGCGGCTCTGGACCTGCTGCACCTGCGAGTCGCGCTGCTTGACACCCACCTCCAGGCGGCGCATGAAGCGTTCCACCTGGCCGGCGGTGTCGATGATGCGCTGCTCCCCGGTGTAGAAGGGGTGGGTGAAGGCAGAGATTTCGACGGGGATGACATAATGCTTGACCCCGTCGATCTCGCGCTGCGTGCCGGACTTCATGGTCGAGCGGCTGATGATCTCGTGGTTGCCGTCGACGAAGATCACGGGATGGGTCTGGGGATGGAGGTCGCTCTTCATCGGGGTTCGCTCCTATTCCCTCAGGCGCTCTGCTGCTGCGGATGGGTGCTGTAGACCGATACCCGCTTGCGGCCACCGGTGATCGGCTCGAACTTCACGTAGCCGTCGATGGTGGCGAAGAGGGTGTAGTCCCGCCCCATGCCCACGTTGCGGCCGGGGTGGATCCGGGTGCCGCACTGGCGCACCAGGATGTTGCCCGCCGGCACGTACTGGCCGTCGAAGCGCTTCACGCCGCGGTACTGCGGGTTGGAATCACCGATATTGCGCGTGGAGCCGCCGCCCTTTTTATGCGCCATGGGGTCCTCGATTCTGCTGGGGCTCGGGCCGCCCGACCTGGAGGGCGGCCCGCCGGATCAGGCTTCGATGGCCTCGATGCGCAGACGGGTATAGGTCTGCCGATGGCCGGTCTTGATCTTGTAGCGGTTCTTGCGCTTGTACTTGAACACCGTGAGCTTGCGACCGCGCTCCTCGCCCAGCACGGTGGCCTTGACCGCCGCGCCCGACACGGTGGGGGTGCCCACCTGGACGCCCCTGTCGGAGCTGACCAGCAGCACCTGGTCCAAGCGGACCGTATCGCCGGCGTCGGCGGCCAGCCGCTCCACCTGGATGGTGTCGCCCTTGCTCACGCGGTACTGACGGCTACCGCTTCGGATGACTGCATGCATGCTGTAAGCTCCACGTACGGAATTGGGCTTTGCGCCGAGACGCAAGGTGTGATTATAGGCCTGCAGCGTGCGCTTGCGCAAATCGGTGCCGAGAGAGGGGGAACGGGCGCCGGCGGATGGCGGGCCTGCCGCGCGCATCCCGCCAGCGCACCGCCCGGCTCAGCCCCCCTCGGCCACCATGCGCGCCAGGCCCTGGTCCAGCCCGAAGCGGGGCTGCCAGGCCAGCCGGGCGCGGGCGGCCGAGATGTCGGCGCAGAGCCGGCCGACGCCGCCGCTCTGCTCCGGGCTGCCCATCACGATGGCCTTGCGACCCACCGCCCGCTCGATGGCCCGCACGAGATCCAGCACCTGCGTCTCCCGGCCGCTGCCGATGTTGAAGGTGCTGCCGGAGATGCCGCCCTGCACCCCCGCGCGGACCATCGCCTCGACCACGTCGTCGAGGTAGACGAAGTCCCGGGTCTGGGCGCCCGGCGGCGCCCCGTGCAGCACCACCGAGCCCCCGCCGCGCACCTGGCGCAGGAAGTGCGGGACCACCGGCGGGTGGGCCGAGGGCAGGCCCTGGCCCGGGCCGTAGGCGTTGAAGACCCTGAGGATCACCGTCTCGATGCGCACCTGGTCCCCGATGGCCCGCACGTAGTGCTCCGCTGCCAGCTTGCTGACCGCGTAGGGGTTCTGCGGGCGGGCCTGGGCGGATTCGGGGACGGGGAGCTGCTCAGGCTGACCGTAGACCGTGCCGGAGGACGTGAAGACGACGCGGCGCAGCCCGGCGTCGCGGGCCGCGCTCATGACCGCCACCGTTCCACCGGTGTTGA
>WBZV01000036.1_pt3 | contig 47678 bp, 34 predicted proteins | sample 5204221 | NCBI WGS metagenome assembly WBZV01 (sample SAMN12344360, study PRJNA552823) | activated sludge metagenome | biome: Activated sludge suspended growth; feature: Nitrification reactor; material: Wastewater; isolation source: activated sludge from nitrification reactor of wastewater... | reverse complement strand
TCCTTCACCTGGCCGCGGAGACGCACAAGTTCGAGGCCCATTACCTGGACCGCCTGATCGGCCCGCTGCCGCAGGAACGCGCGCGCTACCTCGACCGCTCGCCGCTCGGCCAGGCCGCTCACATCCGGCGGCCCCTGGCGCTCTTCCAGGGGGCCGACGACCGGGCCGTGCCGCGCCAGCAGACAGATCGGCTGGCGGCCGGCCTGGCCAGCGCCGGCCGGCCGCACCTCTACCACGTCTACGAGGGGGAGGGCCATGGCTGGCGCAAGGCCTCAACCATCACCCACTTCTGGGCCGCCGTAGCCACGTTCCTGGAGGCACACCTCGTCGATCCAGACGGCGGCGGCAGGGCGACTCAAGGCTCCTGAAGCATGCGCAGGTAGGAATCGTAGCGCTCGGCGGCGACCGTTCCCTGCTCGGCGGCGGCACGCACCGCGCAGCCGGGCTCACGGTGGTGCGAGCAGTTGGAGAAGCGGCACTGGTGGATGAAGGGATGGAACTCTGGGAACGCCCATTCCAGCTCGCCCGGGTCCATCCGCCACACGCCCATTTCGCGCAGGCCGGGAGTGTCGGCCACCATGCCTCCCCCGCTCAAGGGCAGCAGTGCGCCGACCCGGGTGGTGTGGCGTCCCTTGTTGACTGCGTCGCTGATCTCACCCACCCGCTGGGCCAGCCCGGGTTCCAGGGCATTGATCAAGCTGGACTTGCCCACGCCGCTGGCCCCGACGACCGCGCTGATCCTCCCGGTGATGAGCTCTCGCAAGGCGTCGTGGCCGCTTCCGTCCCGGGTCGAGCAGAGGATCACCGGGTAGCCGATGCGGCGGTAGACCTCCAGTTGTGCCGCGAGTCCCTCGTCCAAGCCCAGGTCGGCCTTGGTCATGACGACGCAAGCGGGCACCTTGTCGATGGCGGCGACCGCCAGCAGGCGGTCCAGGAAGCGAAGGTTCGGGTCGGGTTCGCGGCAGCTGAGCACGCAGACCAGCAGGTCGATGTTGGCGACGACCACATCCTGGGACCACAAGCCCTTGGGGCCGGGGGCTCGGCGGGCGATAACCGAGCGCCGCGGCAGCACCTCCTCGACGCTCGCGGTCACCTGGCCGGATTCTCCCTCGGGAAGCTCGAGCAAGGTGATGCTGACCAGGTCGCCCAAGGCCACCAGGCCTTCCTGCCGGCGATCCTTCTTGAGACGCCCCCTGAGTACCGCGACGTGATGGCCGGCCGAGGTCTCGACGGTGTAGAAGCCGCTCTGGGCCCGGACGACCCTGCCTTCGAGCCGGAGGGGCTCGTGGTCAGTTGCGATGGCATTGCTTCGGGTCATGGGCCTCCAGGTTCGGGAAGGGATGCGGCGGTCTTGGGGACATGCGTCCTCCAGCCTGTCGCCATCGTGGCCGGCAGGACGACCGAGGGGCATTCGCCCAGTCCAGTATAATCCCCTCCCGTAGATGTCGGCGCAAGCAGCCCAAGACCCGGATGAGCCCGATGAGCCTGTGCACCACCGACTTCGACTACGAACTGCCAGCGGACCGCATCGCCCAGGTGCCGGCGGAGCCCCGCGATGCCAGCCGGCTCATGGTGCTGGACCGGGCCAGCGGACGCGTGGAGCACCGGACCTTCCGCGACCTGCCGGAGTACCTGGACGCCGGTGACGTCATGGTGGCCAATGACAGCCGGGTCCTGCCGGCCCGTCTGCACGCCCGCAAGGACAGCGGCGGAGGGCTGGAGATCCTGCTGCTGCGCCAACTCTCCGGCCCGGGCGCCGCCCCTCCGGCCTGGGCCGCGGGTCGCGGCGCAGGACCCGGGTACTGGCTGGCGCTCATTGGGGGGCGCGTCAGGGTTGGCACCGGCTTCACCCTCGTGCCGCCAGCTCCGGTGCGGAACCCGTCCGGTTCGGGAGGCCCCCCTCATGGCGCGCGCCCTGTCGCGACGGTCCGGGGCGAAGTGCTGGCCTGCAGCGACGACGGTCAGCGGCTCCTGCGCTTGGAGTCCGCAGATCCCGGGTGGCTGGAGGCCTTCGGCGAGCTTCCCCTGCCCCCCTACATCCGGAGCCGCGACCACGATGCCGAACGTTACCAGACGGTGTATGCGCGCGAGCCCGGCTCGGCGGCAGCGCCGACGGCCGGCCTCCACGTCACGCCGGCGCTGCTGGAGCGCCTGAGGAACAAGGGCGTCGCCTGGCAGACCGTGACCTTGCATGTCGGCCTGGACACCTTTCGGCCTGTCGAAGCAGAGGCGCTGTCCGAGCACAAGATGCATGCCGAGTGGGCGCGACTCGGGGCCGACTGTGCCACGGCGCTGGGGCGGGCGCGGGCCGCAGGTCGACGGGTGATCGCCGTCGGAACGACCTCGGTCAGGGTCCTCGAGAGCGCCGCCCGGGCATCTGCCGGCCCGGAGATCGAGCCCTTCGAGGGCTGGACGCGGCTCTTCCTCTACCCGGGGCAGCCCTTCCGCCTGGTGGATGCCCTGGTCACGAACTTCCACCTGCCGCGCAGCTCCCTCCTGATGCTGGCGGCTGCCTTCGCGGGGCGCGAGCGCATCCTTCGCTGCTACGACGAGGCGATCCGTGAGGGCTACCGCTTCTACAGCTTCGGTGACGCGATGCTGATCCTGTGAGCTGAAACAGGAGCAGCATGCAGGGGCGCAGCCGCTGCGCGTTGCTGGGTCGCGCGCCGCCCGGCCCGGCATCACTGCGCGCTACTGGGGCAGGCGCCCCGCCAGGTAGCGCCCGTCGACAAGGGCGAGGGTGCCGCTGACGAGCGCGAGCAGGACAACGAGCAAGCGCCAGTCGAAGGCACCGTCCGTGGCCGCTGGCAGAACTCGGAAGCCATCGATGGCGATGCTGCCGCCAGGCAGACCAGGGCCCAATTCGACTTCGTGGGTGGCCGCGGGCAGGCCTTCTGCCAGACTGACCCAGCGCCACGCGGCCTCGCCGGCCAGGGTCTGGCGGCGCTCCGGAGCCCTGCCTGCCAGGTTCCAGGCCAGGGTGCCGGCCTGCGGGCCATAACGCACACGGACCTGGGCCCCTCCACCCTCGAAGCGAAAACGCAGGCGGGCCTCCGGACCCGAGCTCTCCAGGTAGCGGTGGTCCCAAGCGGAAGATGGATCGTCGGGGTCGCCGTCACAGCCGCGGTTCTCCGGCCTGGCGTCCCAGCGCCAGCGCCAGTGGTCGATGTCGATGACCGTGACCGGCGCGGAGCGCTCCGACCAGTAGCCGCGACCGGCCTCGGGCGGGCGGGCGGCGGCGGCACGCATGGCGGTGTACAAGCGGCTGGGTCGGAATGCGGGGTCCAGGAGCTGGAAGTGGTAGACGGCGCTCTCTGGCGATTGGCAGCAATGCCTGAAGTACCAGAGGTTGAACACCCCCGCCCAGGGCCAGCGCTCCTGGGCAAGGTCGACGGCGGCCAGACTGTGCTCCGCCTGCGCTTCCGGAGAGACCCGTCCCCAAATGGACTCCAGGTCGGCCGGAGCCGCGTTCCAGCCGAACTCGGCAGCCCAGATGGGCTTGCAGGCATCGTCGGATTCCACCATGACCTGCCGCGCCAACTCCATCCGTCGGAAGTTCAGGCGGTCGGCGCGAGGCTCGGTGTCCGGAGCCTCGGCCATCCCGAAGGCATTGACCGACAAGACGTCGAAGCTCGACCGGAAGGACCGCTCGCGGTACAGGGCCTCCATGTAGCTGAGGTCGCTCATGTTGCCCGCCAGGTCGACGCTTTCGAGGTTGATCGCCAGGGGCGCGCTGAGGATGACCACATCGGGGTCCACCTCGCGCGCCGCCGCGGCCGCCTTCGCCAGCAGCTGCGCATAGCCGGCCGGATCGACCCGGCCATAGCCCCATTCGAAGGTCAGGTTGGGTTCGTTCCAGATCTGGTAGAGCCCGACGCGACCCTTGAAATGCTCGACCACCCGGGCGACATAGGCGGCGTAAGCATCGAAGTCCGCGGGAGGGAGGTTGTCGGGCGGGCCTGCCTTTCCCTGAGGAACCCACGACGCGGGCTCGACCCAGGCGGGAGGGAAGTCCAGGCGCGCCACCACCTCGATGCCGTGGCGGCGGTAGAGGTCGACGATGCGATCGTACTTGTCCCAGCGGTACTCGCCGGGCTCTGGCTCGATGTCGTACCAGGGGATCATCTGCTTCGCCCAGCGAATGCCTGCCGCTGCGGCCTCACGGACCGTCTTCTCCTGGTTCCAGGCCTCGACCTCGAGATCCAGGAAGAAGTTGGCGCCCCAGCGGTGCAGATCGGCGTGGGCGATGCGGTTGGCCGGTCGGTCCCGAACCAAGATCCCGTTCTCGGTCGGGGCGCGCCTCGAGCCCGCCACCAGGCCGATGACGCTGAGGGCGAACAGCAGCAGGCTCATCCGGAAGCGTCGTAGTCGCTGGGGGCTGACCATGGCGGGCAAGCATAGCAGAAAGGGGCCCCCGGTCTGGGGGCCCCTCTCTCTGGTCGGTGGTGGATGCCGGGGAGGCTGGGCGCATCCCCTGCTAGCGACGGAACGAGCGTCCGAGCGGATTCAACTGGCCTACCGGCACGTCCCACACCGTCGTCCGGTAGGGCACCGGCGAGAGCAACGGCATCCGGCCCAGCGGCAAGCGGCTGGACCATCCGACAGGAAGCCCGAACAAGCTCTTCACGCAGAGTTGGAAGCTCACGTTGTCGAAGACGTGGTAGCTCGGCGCATCGGCGCTGTTGAGGCTCTGGAAGCCGAGTTGAGCCGAGTCCCAACCCTCCCGCTTCGTGACGAGGCCCATGACGTCCAGGGGCTCGCGCAGGTTGTAGAAGGTGTTGGGGTCCAGGATCTCCTCGCTGATGCCTGTCCCCGGCACGGCCACCGCCTGCCCGTCCTGGCTCATCATGAAGGCGACCGCAGTGTCGTCGTTGGTGCTGTTCTTGGCTTCTTCGGTGAACATCAGGAAGTCGAAGTTGAGCGTGGCACTGACGATCTCACTCGCCTCGGGCAGGACGAACTCGGAGGAGATGAGGTTGTCCTGCACCTGGTTGGCGCCGCCGAGCACCGCGAGGTACTCGCCGACTTCCGGCGGAGCGGTCTGGAAGACGTCTTCGCTGCGGCGGATGACCCTGTCGGTGGTGTCGTTGGGGGCCTGCACGTTGGTGCGCAGCGACCAGCCGGCCGAAGGTCCGCGCTCGAAGTCGGCGTTGTCCACGTTGCTGCAGGATTCGCCGCCGCTGCCTGGCGTCGCCTTGGGCGTGGCGCTGGGCCGGCCGGTGGGCTGGGCCGTGGGGCGGGGGCCGATGGGGGTCTTGCCGGGCGGCGGGTCGGTGGTGATGCTGGCCACGTTGCTGCCGTAGGCGAACTGCGAAGGCTCGACGAAGACGTCCAGGCGGTAGTCGTTGACCGGCAGGGGGGCGGGCTCGCCGTCCACGACCGCCGCCAGGCAGTTGGTGCTGACAAAGTGCTCGGGCTCGTCGCCGACCACCACCGAGCCGTTCAGCGTGGCCGAAGCGATCTCCTCGAACTCACCGTTGACGCGGCGGAACCATTGCCAGCGCAGCTCCGTGCTCGGCGCAAAGCCGCCCCAGTTGAGCTCGCCGCAGAGCGACATCGTTCCGAACTGGTACTGGGTCCCGGCGTTGGACACGTGGTTGTCGTCGCCCAGGCCGTCGCCGAAGCTGATCGTGATCCAGTTCGGCTCGTAGCCTTCCTTGTTGCGCGAGAGCATCGGCAGGTAGGCCACCTTCACCGAGAGGGTGGGGCGGGGCGTGGGGGTGGGCGTGAAGCGCGTCCGCGTCGGGGTTCGGGTGGCTGTCGATGCCCGGCGTGTGGCGGTGGCAGTGGCCTCCGGGGTGGCCGGCGCCTCGTCAAGGGCCTCGATCGTGATGTTGTCCAGGAAGACGCCGGGGTAATCACCGGCCCCGTCCTCGTCGTTGAAGACGAAGGCCACCTGAACCACGCTGGCGCCCGCGGTGTCCTCCAGCCAGATGGGGCTGTTGAGGGTCAGCCAGCGAGCGCGCAGCTGCTCGTTGGGCAGGCCCAGGGTCGCGCAGTTGAAGTTGCTGCTGCCCTCGGGCGCGGAGCAGACATAGAGCAGGTTCTTGCCCAGGGGCATGTCCATCCAGACGCTGAAGTCGATCTGGATCCCGCCGGGGTAGGCGCTGATGTCCAGGCCCGGGTGAATCAACCAGGGCCAGGTCCCCAACCCGATGTTCTCACCGCAGGCCGTCTTGGCCCCGTCCAGGCCACCGCCCGCGGACCAGACGCTGGCCTCGCCGCCGTCGTCGGGCTTCTCGCAGGTCTGGCGACTCCAGGCCTGACGCGATTCCCGGCCCGTCCGCTCGTTGACGTTGTCCAGCAGCATCCAGCCCTCGGGTGGAAACTCCGGCGCCTCGAAGTCCAGGCTGATCAGCGTCTCGTTGTCGCTCCGAGCGATGCGGTCGCCTCGCGACGGGCCTGCGGGCTGCAGGCGGTCGCTGGCATCCTGCCGCTGCTTGATTCGGGTGCCCTGGGCGGCCACGGTGGCCTTTCCGTCGTGGCGCGTGGCGCCGAGAAGGAGCCCCAGGGCAAGGAGGGGCAAGAACAAGAGCTTGATGGGTCGTGGCATGGGGTTCTCTCCTGCTGGGTCCAACCGCGTCCCGATGTAACGGGGTCGGAGGGATGGGCGTGACCGTCACGATTGCTAGGGGCCGGCCTGCGGGCCGCCGAGCAGGGCCTGGCCTAGGTTGAGGAACAAGGTCTGGTTGAGGAACTTGCCCTCGGCATCGTTGCCGCCGGCCAGCCAGATCTCTCCGCTCTCTTCGCGGTAGAGGGCCGCGGCGGAACGGCGGGGCGGCATGACGAGGATGCGCGGGCCTGCCCGCCAGGCGGAAGCGGCAGACAGCTCCAGGCTGATCACCTCATGGGCGTCGACAGCGTCTGCCCCACCGAAGACGTAGATCCGCCGGAGCAGCCCCACGCCCACGGCTGTGTGGCCGGCCCGGGCCTCGGGAAGCTGGAGGCCCTGGTCCTCGCTCCATGGCGCCCGGTCATTGAGCGGCTGAAAGACCCAGTGGTTCCGATTGGCCTGCCCCTCGGCATCCCTGCCCCCCAGGACGTGCACCACGTCCTCCACGGCAGCAGCGGCCAGATCATAGCGCGGCCGGGCCATGCGCGGCTCAGCGCGCCAGCCCTCGTCCTGAGCCTGGACGGGCGACCAGGACCAGACAGCGTCGCTGGCGCTGGCTGCATCGGGACCCTCGCGGCCGCCGAACAGGTAGATGCGACCGTTGACCACCGCTGAACCATAGGCGCAGAGCGCGCGCGGCAGGGCCGGACCGCCCAGCCAGCGCTGCTGTTCGGTGTCATAGATGTCCACCTGCCGGGTCGGCCGTCCGCTGCCGTCGCAGCCTCCGGGCACGACGATCTGCCCGCCCACCACCAGGGCCGCAATGTCGCGCACTGCCGCGGGCTTGGGCGCCAACTCGGTCCAACTGGCGACCAGGCTGCGCTGCAGCCGCAGGGTCTGGTTCAGCACGCCCCCCTCGTCTTCGCCGCCGATCGCATAGAGGCCGTCCGCGTACGCGATCGCCAGGCCGGCCCGGGGCGTCCGCAGGCGCCCGCCAGGGCTCCAGTGCAGCTGGGGAACGATGTCCGACCCCCGCCCCGGCAGGTCCGGCACGGCCGTGGGAACCGCCGGCGTCAGGGGGGTGGAGCGAAGCCATGTGCCCGTCGCCAAGGCCAAGGCGGCGACCGCCAGTCCGAGGTACCAACGGCGCTGCCGCCGATGCCGGGCGCGCTCCCTGGCCAGCTGCTCTGCCAACTGGCGGGCGCTGCCATCCGCGTCGCCTTCCGGGCCGTCATCGTCCTCCACGAGGCTGGGCATGGGGCCCTGGATGCTGACGATGCCAAGCTCGAGCGCCCGCCGGAGGGCCTCGGTGCGGTTGCCGGTGCCCAGCTTGCCGTTGATGTTGGTCAGGTGCTTCTTGACCGTGGCCTCGGAGATGGTCCGAGCGCGGGCGATCTCGCGGTTGGTCGCGCCGGTGGCCACCAGCCGCATGATCTCCAGCTCGGTGTCACTGAGGGGGCTACGCTGATCGGGCTCGGGGGTCATGCGAGGGGATTCCCGTCCTAGGCGGCGGCGACCGGGGCGTCGTGGCGGCGCATTCGGGTTCCGGCGATTATAACATGCCCCTCGCGGCGCTCCGGACAGGTTGGGTCAGGAGGGGTGCTGCCGTCCGCGGCGGGGCGGGCCGCCGCCCGGCGATCAACGCAGGTTCAGGTTGCAGACGCAGCGCTGGCATGTTGGGTCGGTCGCCACATCCAGCCCGTCCCGCGCCGCCGCGGCCGTCGGGCCGCGCCAAGCCTCCAGCAGGGGCATGGCTTCCGGATCCCAGCGCCCGGCTGCCGGCTGGAAGAAGCAGGGCCGGAGCGATCCATCTGTCTCGACCACGGCGCTGACCCAGGGTGCGTTGCAGGTCACCGGAAGCCGGGGACCCAGACCCAGCTCGGCCCTGAAGTGAGCCAGGAGACGACGCCTGAGCTTGGCCGCGCTCTCGACGATGAAGCCGGAGTCCAGGTCCGATCCATGCTCGCGCTCCAGCCGATCCAGTTCGACCTCCAGCAGCTCGATCTCGCGGAGGCCGGGAAGGAGCAGGTGAACGCCGGCGGCCGTCGAAGCGCTCCCACGGTTGAACGCCGTGCTATGGGTGTCCACCGCCAGGAAGGACAGGCCGTCGAGGCCCAGCTCGTGCGCCGTCGCCACCGTCGCCCGCAAGGCGCCGCAGTTTCGGGCCTGCACCGTGCACCGTCCAGAGACGCGAAGTTCGGGCGCCACCCTTCGCAAGGCGGCGACGCCCGCGCGCAGGCGCTCGAATGCATCTCCGCGCCCGCGGATGCGATCGTGCAGGTCAGGTGGGCCGTCGAGCGACACGATCACGTCGTCCACGGTTCCTCCGGCCAGGAGCGCAGACCGCTCGGCCAGAGCGATGCCGCTGGTCAGGAGGGTGCAGGGTGTGCCGGCAAACGCGTCCAGGAGCTCCGGCAACCGAGGATGCCGCAGCGGCTCGCCGCCCGACAGGACGCAGCGCTCGAGGCCGGCGGCCCGCCAGGCGCCGATCTCGCGGGCCACCGCGGCGGGATCGAGCGTCAACTGACGCCGGTCCTGCCAGATCTCGCACATCGCGCAGCGGCAGTCGCAGCCGGAGACCACATAGAAGACCAGGATGCGCGGGCGCACATCGAGCATGGCGGCCCCTGGACCGGCCTCGGTCCGGCCGTCGGATCGCGGACGCGGCGCCAGGCGACTGGTCACGGCTTGACCGCCACGACCAGCGGGAAGTCAGCCGACTCGCGCCCGAGGCGCCACCGACGCCAGGCGCGCCGCAGATGCCAGCGCCAACCGCGGCGAGGCGTCAGGACCTGCCAGGTGGCCGCCGGGCGCAGGGTGACCATGCGCAGGGCCGCCAGACTGAGAAAGCCGCGCCCTTCCGGCGCCGCCGCCGCCTGCCCCCAGCGATCACGGAATGCGCGGCGCTGCGCTTCGACCATCGCCTGACCGGCGGCCTCGTGCTCGTAGAAGGGCGAGTCCATGATGGCCAGCCGGCCGCCTGGGGCCAGGCAGCGCCAGGCCTCGTCCAGGGCCGCCTGGAGATCCCAGCTGTAGTGCAGGGCGGCGTTGAAGACCGCCAGCTGAACGCAGCCGTCCGAAAGCGGCAGCCGGTGGTAATCGCCGAGGGCCAGGTCCACCCTGCCCAGCCCTGCTTCGGTGGCGCGTGCCCTGTCGAGCCCCTCCTGGAGCAAGGTGGCCGCTCCCAGGCCGACGCCAGGGTCCGGGCAGAGGTCCAGGGCCAGCACCTCCCAGCCGGACCAGGCCATGCGGTGCCCCAGCCATCCCAGGCCTGCTCCCAGGTCGAGGGCCCGCGGCGCCCGGTCCTCGGTGGCTGCCGCCCTGGCGGCAGGGAACACCAGATCGAACAAGCACTCAAAGCTGGCGGCGCGGATCGGCCACTCCCAGGCCTCGGGCATCCTTCCGCTGGGCCAGGGGAGGGCCGCCAGGTCATCCGCTTCCCATCGGGCGCGCCCTTCGGCGCGCCTGAGCGCCGCGTAGTCCCGCGCGATGGTGCGCCAACGCTCGATCATGGCTGGAGGCCGGAGATCCGGTAGTCCTTCGTCCAGGGCGAGGCGCCACCCGCAGGCCGGTGCGGCGCAGCGCTGGGCCTCAGGGGAGGCATCCCGCCCTGGCGCGAGCGGCCCGGCGCAGGCCGGGCAGCGCCAGGGCCAATCGGACGCCAGCCTCAGCTCACGCATCGGTGCCCGTCCGTTCCGCCGCCGCCGGCGCCGGTGGCCGGGGACCCGGCCAGGGCAAAGGTCGTGACATAATGATCAGACAGCCAGGCGAGGGCTGGGAGGTTCGCCAGGGTCTCGTCCATGGAGGCCGCGGCTGCCACCAGCCGAGGACGGGATCGCAACCATCCCGCAGCATCCGTGGGCGGCAAGGCGAAGCCCAAGGGCCGCGACGTGCCGGTGGGCCGGAGGAAGGGAGCCAAGGCGGCGCCCAGGCTTGCCGGCGTCGGGTACCACAGGGCCGACCGGCCGCTCGAGGTCATGAAGGACGTCGCGCGGAGGCGGCGGACCAGGCGCGCCGGGCGCAAGGTCAGCAGGGCGTCGACCGCCTCCCACAGGCAGACTGGTCCCATGGGAACGGCCACGAAGACGCCGTCCGGCGCGAGCAGGCGGCCGAGCTCCGACGCCAGGGCCCGGGGTTGCGGCAGACAGTTGATGACCCCAAAGTTGGCCAGGGCACCATCGAAGCGCAAAGGCGCCCCACCCCGGGCAGCCGACACCTCCAGGAAGGCCAGAGATCCGTTGGCCCCGAGGTCGGCCACGACGAACTGCGCCTGGTCCGCGTCGAAGCCCGCCTCCCGGGCCTTGGCCGCGGCAAGGGCCAGCATGGCCGGAGATCGGTCGATACCGACCACCTGGATGCCTTGGGCCGCCAGCCAGACCGCGTCCTCGCCGGTGCCGCAGCCCAGGTCCAGCCAGCGCTGGCCCGGTCGGAGCAGGGGCGCGATGCGGCGATGCACCGACCGGCGCAGCGCCAGACCGAGGGCGCTGCTGCTGAAGAGCCCATCGTAGCGTGGGGCGATGGCGTCGAAGGGTGCGCCGGCAGGGGCCGACGGGCGCTCCGGCGCCACGGTCCCGGTGCTCATGCAGGTGCGTCGACTTCCCGCGCGTAGCGCCGCAGGTCCCAGCGCGCCCGCGCCACTGCCAGGCCGGCTCGGAGCGCGGCGGCGGAGTGTCCGCGGCCGGCGAGCCGCAGGCCTTGGAGCCGGTGGGCCGCCTTCAGCCAGCGCGAGGCGGCGCCGTAGTAGCGCCGCGAGGGCCTACCGGCCAGCGCCTGCGCGCGATCGCTGCCCTCGGCCCAGGGCTTCAGGGGGAGAATCCGGTCGCGGACCTCGGCGTGGAAGGGCGTGCCGGCGATCGGGTAGGCCACGGTGCTGAGGACCTGGTCGGGCATGCAGGCAACCACGTGCTCCACCGTGGCCTGGATGTCGGCCGCCTCCTCGCCCGGGTAGCCCCACATGAAGAACATCCCCACCTCGATCCCGCGGGCCTGCAGCCAGCCGGTCGCACGCCGCAGCTCGGCGACGGTGACACCCCGCTCCATGGCGTCGAGGATACGCTGGGAGCCGCTCTCGGAGCCCAGCCAGACCCTGAAGCAGCCCATCGCGGCAAGATCGTCGGCCAGGCCCTCGTCCAGGCAATCGGCGCGGGTGATGCACTCGAAGGGCACCCGCAGGTCCCGGGCCGCAAGGGACCTGCGGTAGCGCTTGATCCATGGCCCGGAGATCGTGAACACATCGTCGGCGTACCAGACCTGGTCGGGGTTGAAGGCTTCCACGAGATGGGCCAACTCCGCGGCCACGTCGTCAGGGCTGCGCCGGGCATGGCCATGGCCGAAGACGGCGTGGGAGCACCAGCGGCAACGGTAGGGGCAGCCACGGGCGGTGATCAGGTTGAGCGAGCTCCGCCCGTGGTGCTCGCGCCAGCAGTCGAGGTAGGCCGAGAGATCGATGGCCGAGCGGTCCGGCCAGGGGAGCAGGTCCAGCTGGCGGAGGGCGGGCCGGGGCGGCGTCCGCAGCACCTGGCCCTGATCGAGGAAGCAGAGGCCGGCAATCGCTCTGGGAGGCTCGTGCGGGGCGTCGCGCAGATGCCGCAGCAAGGCCACCAGCGTCAGTTCTCCTTCGCCGAGCACGATGTAGTCGGCTCCCTGGGCCAGGTAGGCCTCGACGTGGTTGGCGGCCTCGGGCCCCCCCAGGACCACGCACATGCCGGCCTCCTTGCCGGCAGCGATCTGGCGCAGCACCGCGGGCCGGGTCATCAGGTTGGTGTAGATCCCCAGCACGGGTGCGGGGCGGGCGCGAATCGCGTCCAGGAGCGCGGACGAGGGCAGGAAGGTCCCGTCCAGGATCTCGGCGTGCAGCCCCTGCTGCTTGAGATAGGCGCTCAGACAGAGGAGCCCCAAGGGTGGATAGGGCTTCATGACGGCCTGCTCGTGGGGGTCTTCAGCCAGGCTGTACCCGTGTGTGAGCAGGATCGCGGCGCCGAGCGCCGCGCCAGGTGCCATCGGCTCAGCCCGCATGGGTCGCCGCCGGGAGACGGTCGCCTGGCCCGGCCGCCGCCGGGGACGTCGCTGCCTGCCGCGCCCTGCTGCCCGGGTCGTGACCGACCCCCTGGCCCTCGCTTTCGCGTGCAAGGGCCTCGAGGCGCGACCATGCAGCGCCCAGCCGGGCCAGGCCCCGACGAAGGCGGCGCCGCTCGCCGGCCTCGGCCGACCGATCGAGCGCCAGGCGCAGGTCCAGCTCCCGGTGGAGCAGGCGGTGAACCCGGCGATAGACCGGCGAGGAAAAGGGGCCGCGGTACAGCATGGCCAGGTCCCGGCTGTCCAGCCAGTGTTGGCGATCCCCGAGTTCCTCCCGCACACGGTCGTGGAAGCGGGTGCCCGGCAGGGGATAGGACACGGAGATCCCGATGGCGTCCGGCAGGAGCTCGCGCACGAGGTCGACCGTGCGCAGGAGGGCCGGCCAGTCCTCGCCCGGGTAGCCGAACTGCAGGAAGAGCCCCACGGCGATGCCGGCGGAGCGCAGGCGCCGGACGGCAACGCGCACCTGGTCGACGGTGATGCCCTTCTCCATGGCGTCCAGGATGCCCTGGTCACCGCTCTCGGCGCCCAGCCAGACCTCGGCGCAGCCGGCCAGGGCCAGGGCGCGGACCGCACCTTCGGTCATCAGGTCGGCCCGGGTCTGGATCTGAAAAGGTATGCACAGGCCACGGCCGGCCATCGCCCTGCCGAAGGCCTCCGTCCAGGCCGGCTGCAGCCCGAAGATGTCATCGGCAAACCAGAGCCGGTCCGGGGCGTTCGGACCTTCCATCAGGGCCGCGACTTCGGCGACGACCCGTTCCACCGACCGCAGGCTGTAGCGCTGCCCCCAGATCGGCTTGGCGCACCAGTTGCAGTGGTAAGGGCAACCTCTCGAGCTGGCCAGGTTGAGGCAGGCATGACCATGGGCCGCCTGCCAGACCGAGCGGTAGGCCCCGAGGTCGACCAGGCTGCGGTCGGGATCGGGGAAGCGGTCCGGATCGCGTTCGATGGCTCGAGCGGGGGTGTCCAGGCGCCCTCCCTCGGCCGGCAAGGTGAGGCCGGCGATGCATGCGAGGGGCGCCCCTGGGGCATGCGTCGTCGCGGTCCGTCCGTCTCCGTTCGCCAGCAGCACCTGGGTCGCCTGCAGCAAGGTCCACTCGCTCTCGCCGCGGGCGACAGCCAGGGCCCCCGCATCCAGGTAGGGTACCGGATGGTCGCTGGCATCCGACCCGCTGACCAGCACCGGCAGGCCGGCCGCAGCAGCCTGCCGGACCATGGCCAGGGCTTCCTGGCGCATCCTTGACAAGCACATCTTGCTGAGGAAGTTGAAATTGTCCTCCTGCAGGATCACGAGGCGCGGCCTTGCTGCCACCAGAGCGGTGACGAAGTCCGCCGAACCGGCCGCCAACATGCTGTCGAACACGGCCACCTTCAACCCTTCGCGCTCCAGCAAGGCCGCAAGCTGGAGGGTGGACAGGGGCGGGAACGGCCTGGCCTTCGCCGCCTGCTTCGGGTCCAAGGCCATGAAGAAGGCATGCCCGAGCAACACGTCGACCGGGGCGACATGGCTGGACAGGGTGTGGGGTGCGAGCGGGTGGCGTGCTGTGGTCATGGCCGCGTCGTCCATTGTAGCGGGCGGGCATCGCCCCTGCCCTTGGAGTCCGGGTGGCGGGCACCGGGTCGCCGGACCGCCGCCCGGGCCTCATCCCGCAGGGTCGATGTCCAGCCCTGGCTCCACCAGGCCCCACGCGCGCAGCGGATCCGCCAGCGAGCGGGCGACCAGCTTCGGCCGGCCGTCCAGGGTCGCCCGCTGGGCGGGGAGCCCTTGGGCGGCGAAGAGGTCTGCGAAGTCCGGGTCCGCGACCACGGGGACGCCTCGCCGGATGACGAGGCGGAGGTCCGCCCGCGCGCTGTCGCAAAGTTGCTCGGCGGGGGCGCGGCCGTCGTCCCGCAGGAGGATGGCATCCGCTGCCATGCCCGGCGTCAGCCGCCCCTGCCGCGGCAGCCCGCAGAGCCGGGCCGCGTCCACCCCGACCATCCGTCGCAGGGATTCGGCCGTCGCGAGGCCAACCTGGCGGGCGAAGCCCAGCTCGGCCAGCAGGTCGCGCGCGCCGGTGAGGCGGCTGTCCGTCCCCAGGGCCGCCCGGCCGCGGGCGGCCAGGTCCCGGACGGAAGCCACCCGTCCGAAGAGGCGCTGGTTGCTGACGGGGCAGGCGACGAGGCCGGCTCCGATCCCCAACAGCCTGCGCCGATCCTCCGGCTTCAGGCCCAGGCCGTGGATCACCCTGAGCCCGCCTCCGACCAGCCCCAGGGCCGCGAGGCGCCACCACTCGGCGGCGGCCTTCGGCCCGCGGCCCTCGGCGAGGTGGACGAAGGTCGGGTCGGTCGCGGGCGCCTGCAGCCCGCCCAGCGGCGGCCCATAGCTCCCCGCGAGGTCCAGCGAATGCGCCCAGGGCCTGGCGGGTACGGTGAGGGGAAGGGCGCGGGCGGCGCGGCGCCCGATCGGATCGTGGTGCAGGACGACGGTGGTCCCGGCCAGGAGGTTCTTGAGGCCGCCCAGCCACAGGCGTGCTGCCAGGGGAAGCCGCCGCACGGCAAGGAAGTCCGGCTCCACGATGCGCCGGCGCATGGCGTCGACCCACTCGGCGACATCGTCGAAGGCCGGCGCCAGGCCGCTCCCGTAAGCCAGGGGCGGGAAGCCATTGAGGTGGAGATGGTCGTGGGCGTTGATCAGGCCGGGAAAGGCCAGGTGGCCGCCGGCCTCCATCCGATACCCTTGCCGGGCAGGCTGGCCTTCGACTGCGACGCCGCAGACGCGCCCGCCCTGGAAGGCGAGGTCTCCGACCCGGCGCCGCCCGAAGTCGTCCACCCGCGCCACGTCGGTGAGCACGAAGGTGCTCGAAGGGAGGTCGACCGGCGCGCGGCTCACGATCGCCAGGCCCCGCGGCGCGACCTGCTAGGCTTGGTGCCCATGGCCCTGCTCCCCGCGCGCCGCGCCTACGACCTGTGGGCGCCACGCTATGCAAGCACCGGTGACAACCCGCTCAGCCGCCTGGCGGCCGAACTGGTCGCGGCCATGGTGCCCCCCCGGGCCCAGGGGCTGCTGCTCGACCTGGGTTGCGGGGCCGGGCGCCATCTCCCCATGCTGGCGGAGCGTGCCGAACTGGCGATCGGCCTCGATCTCAGCGGGGCCATGCTGCGGCTGGCGTCCGCCCGCGGACCGGTCCTGGCGGCCGACCTGGCGCGCCTGCCTCTGCCCGATGCCTGCGCTTCCGGCGCCCTGGCCGCGCTCAGCTTCAGCCACACGCCGGACGCCCTCTGCGCCCTGCGCGAGCTGGCCCGCGTGCTGCGCGACGGCGGCTGGCTGCTGATCGTCGACCTGCACCCCTCGACGATGGCCCGGGGCTGGCAGCGGACCTTTCGCGGACCGAGCGGCGAGCGGCTGGCGGTGGCCTGGCATGCGCATGGCTTGGAGGACCTTCGGACGCAGGCCGAGGGTCTTGGCCTGCACGTTGATGACCTGCGGACGGTTGGCTTCAGCCACGCCGACCTGGGGCCTGCGGCGCCGGCCGCTGCCTGGGAGGGCGAGGCGCTGTACGGCCTCAGGCTGCGGCGGGGTCCTGCCAGGCGCCCATGAATGCGGTCGGGCCAGCATGGCTGGGAGGCGCGGCCAGGCCCCTGCCGCTTCGCGACCGCCGGTCAGGCTCTGGCGAAGCGCCCTGGAAACAGGCTGCGCAGGCTGGGGTTGTGGCGATCGCGATCCGACAGTAGAGGCTGGGCCACCGGCCAGGCCACCGCGATGTCCGGATCGTCCCAGGCCACGCCTGCCTCGGTCTCGGCGACGTAGTAATGCGAACACTTGTAGAGGACGTCGGCCTCGTCGCTCAACACGACAAAACCGTGCGCAAAGCCGACGGGAACGAAGAGCATGCGCTGGTTGTCCTCCGTCAGCTCCTGGGCCACCCAGCGCCCGAAGCTCGGGGACTCAGGCCTGATGTCCACCGCCACGTCCCAGATCGCCCCCCGCACGCAGCGGACCAGCTTCGCCTGGCCGGGATGGCGCTGGAAGTGCAGGCCACGCAGGGTGCCGCGCACCGAGCGGCTGTGGTTGTCCTGCGGAAAGCCGCAGGCGATGCCTCCCGCCGCGAAGCGCTCGGCATGGTAGCTCTCCAAGAAGAAGCCTCGGCTGTCGCGAAAGGTCTTCGGTTGGACCAGGATGACGTCGGGGATGGCCTGGGGCAGGAATTCCATGGAGCGGTAGGTCCTCTCGCGGAGGGGTGTGGAGGGGCGGGGTGCGGTGAGCCGGCCGGCGCAATGGGATAACCTGTGCCGGGGCGCCTGTCAAGGCAGGACACCGCAGGCGGGCGCCTGTTGCCAAGGGGCTGACGCGGCAGAACCGCCCGGGAAGGGGGTGGGGAGCCCCGGCCGCGCGGGCGTTGACCTGGCCGGCGGCGCGGACTAGACTGGCAGGAGACACGTCGATGACCTCAAGCATCTTCCTGGTCCTGCTCATCCTGGCTGCCGCGCTGGTCGCTTTCGTCACCGAGCGCCTCCCGATGGACCTGACCGCCCTCCTGGTCCTGCTCGCCGTGGCCGTAACCGGCCTGGTCGAGCCTCGGCAGGCCCTGGCCGCCTTCTCCAACCCGGCGGTCATCACCATCGCGGCGATGTTCGTCCTCACGGGGGGGCTGTCGCGGACCGGCGTTGCCGGCCGCATCGGTCGACAGATCGATCGCCTGGCGCGAGGGGGCGAGGCCTCCCTGATCCTGGCCCTGATGTCGATCGCCTGCTTCCTGTCGGCCTTCATGAACAACGTGGGGGTGGCAGCACTCCTCATGCCGCCGGTCATCGAGTTGTCCCGGCGCCGCGGCATCTCGCCCTCGCGGCTGCTTATGCCCCTGTCCTTTGCCGCCCTGCTGGGTGGACTCATCACCTTGATCGGCACCTCGCCCAACGTCATTCTGGCCGAGCAGCTGGGAGCTGCGCATCCTGGCCAAGCCTTCGGCTTCTTTGATTTCACCCCGGTGGGCCTGGCGGTCGCCGCGGTGGGCACGGCATTCATGGTCATCGTCGGGCCGCGGCTGTTGCCGCGCCACCATCGCGGATCGGGAGCGGGCGGCGGCGCGGGCCCCTCCGACGACGAGGCGAGCGGCCCATACGATCTGGCCGAACGTCTCTTCGTGCTCCGCCTGCCTGTCGGCTCGGCCCTCGACGGACTGTCGCTGGCGGCGAGCCGCCTCGGCTCGGCCCTCAGCCTGAACGTGCTGGCCATCGACCACGGCGACGGCTTCGATCTGGCTCCCGAGGCCAGCGCCCGCCTGCGCGCCGGTGACCGCCTGGTGGTCCGGGGGCGCCTGGATCACTTCGAGGCCGCGCGATCGGAGCGACACCTCGTCTGGCGTGGGCGGGTGGAGGATCCCGCCCTGCTCGAGACCGGAGACCACGTCCTGGCAGAGCTGACCGTGCAGGGCCCGCCCTTTGCCGGCGAGACCCTGGTCGGCATCCGGTTTCGGCAGCGACTGGGGCCATTGGTGTTGGGCCTTCGGCGGCAGGATGGCAGCCCAGTGGCCTTCGACTTCCACTACCTGACCCTCCACGCAGGCGACCGCCTCCTGCTGTTCGCCCGCCGTGACCTGCTCGAGCGCCTGGCCGGCGAACTGCCGACCCGAGACCTGCGCCTGCTGACACCGCATCAGGCGCTCGAGCAGTTCGGCCTGGCGGACTGCCTCTACTGGGTGCAGGTCGAGCCCATGTCCCCCATCATCGGCCGCAGCCTGGTCGAACTGCGCCCGGAGTCCTTCGGCCTGACCGTGCTCGGGCTGCAGCGCCAGGAGCGCATGGACTTCCTGCCCGACCCGCGCTACACGGTCCAGCGGGGCGACCGCATTCTCGTCAAGGGCCGCCCCGACCAGCTGGCGGTGGTGCAGGCCTACAAGGACCTGATCGTCGAGGACCAGACACCGGACCTGGCGCTCCTCGAGTCCGAGGACGTGGCCATGGTCGAAGCGGCCCTGTCGCCGCACACCACCTTGGTGGGCAAGACCCTGCGCGACATCCACTTCCGCGAGCGCTACGGCCTCAGCGTCCTGGCCCTGTGGCGCGAAGGCAGAGCCCTGCGGACACGGGTGAAGGACATCCCGCTGCGCTTCGGCGATGCCATGCTGCTCTTCGGGCGGCGCAGTCGGCTGAGCCTGCTCGCGGGGCACCCTGACTTCCTGCTTCTCAGTGAGGGTGCGCAGGCCGAGCCGAGACACCACAAGGCGGGGATCGCGGCCGCCATCTTCGCCGGTGGGGTGGTTCTGCCCACCGCCGCCTTCGGCGTGCCGATCGAGCTGACGAGCCTCGGAGGCGCCATTGCCATGGTCCTCACCGGCTGCCTCGAGATCCAGGAGGCCTATCGCTTCGTCCAGTGGCGGTCGCTCTTCCTGATCGCCGGCATGCTGCCGTTGGGCCTGGCCCTCGACGCCTCGGGAGCCGCGAGGCTCCTGGCGGAGCACCTGTTGGCCCTGGTCGGCACCTGGGGCGATCAGGCCGTCATGGGCGCCATCTTCCTTGTCGGGGCCTTGGCGGCCCAGGTCATGCCCAGCCCCGCGGTGGCCCTGTTGATGGGCCCGATCACCTTGACTGCCGCCGCCCAGTCCGGCGTCTCGGCCCGGCAGTTGATGATGGTGTTGGCCGTGGCCGCGTCCAGCAGCTTCTTCAGCCCCGTCGGGCATCCGGCCAACGTCCTGGTGATGGGGCCTGGTGGCTACCGCTTCGGTGACTTCCTGCGCGTCGGGCTGCTGCTCACCCTCCTCATCATGCTGACGGCACTCTTGACCGTGCCCCTATTCATTCGTTAGAATGAGTCGGGAGGGTCCTGCCATGATGACCGATGATCCACGCGCTCTTGTGCCGCCGTCGAGACCGGGCCGGACCGGGCCGCCAGCAGGCGAAGGCCGTGCCCCTTGGCTCCGGCGGCTCCTGTATCGACCGCTGCCGGATGGCGCGATGCCCTTTCGGCAGCGGAGCGCGGACGGCGTGGACATCGCCGGCTACCGGATCGGCGCAGGTGGCGAGGGCCCTGCCCTGGTCTACGCACACGGCTTCTTGAGCGGGAGCCGGCACCGCCGGGTGCCCGCCTTCCTGGAGGCCCTGAGCCGGGATTGGACCGTCTACGCTTTCGACTTTCGCGGCCACGGGGCATCTGGTGGTCTGGCATCCTTCGCCGATTCGGAGAGGCAGGACTTGGCTGCGGTGGTGTCACTGGCCCGGCGCCAAGGCCATCGGTGCGTGATCGTCGTGGGCAGCAGCATGGGAGGGGCGGCGGCGATACGCTACGCGGCCAGAGGCGGGGCCGTGGATGCCGTGGTGACGTTCGGCGCCTACGCCCGGGCGACGCCGCTGCGACGCCGCTGGACGGAGGTCCTGAGGCGTCTGGCCTTTCATCCCTCGACCGGCGCCCGGCTCCTGGCCTGGTCCATCGGCGCCAGCATGGGCGAGGCCAGCACGGCCGACGGGGAGCCCGAGGACTGGGTGGCCGCGCTGGGGCCCCGGCCGCTGCTGTTGCTGCACGGCGGACTGGACCCGCTGATACCACCGGGCGACGCCCGACGGCTGGCAGCGGCCGCCGGACCCCGGGCGCGGCTGGTTCTCTCGCCCCTGAGAGGACACGACCAGCCCCACCTCGATCGGACGACCGCGGCCCTGATCCTGGCCTGGGCCGAAGCGGAAGGCCTGCGCTGATGGCCCCGGGCGGTGGCCTGCGCCTTCAGCTGCCCGACGGGCGATGCCACGTCGCCGCGTCGGCCTGGGAGGCCGTGGCCTGGCTCAACGCCAGCGCGCTGGCGCCGGCGGCAGACTCCTGGCGCTACATGGTCAGGGTGGCCGGCCAGGTTCGCCGAGCCAGGGGACGTCCGATCCCTTCCGCCGACCCTTCCCGCTTCCTGGCGGGCCTGGCCGAGGCGGGTTGGCTGTCCCTCGAGCCTGCGTCGCACGGCGAGGTGGATCCCTCTGGTGCCACCGGCTAGGCCGGTGCCGCCCTGCCGACTTCGGCCCGCGCCAGGCACCTGAGCAGGCCGTCGACCGCCATGGCAGGGGGATTCCCGGCCATGTAGGCCTCCACCACCCCTGCCGAAAGTCCGGCCCGGACAAGCATCGAGCGCTGCCAGGCGGCGAAGGACGCCACCATGCCGTCCCGGTCGAGGCCGGCCGCGCGACCGGCGGCGACCTGCGCCGCGGCAGCCCTGAGGCTGGCTTCCACCTGCTCCAGATGTGGCAGGGGGTCGTCGACCGCGCCGAAGTGGGTCAGGTAGAGCCGGCGCGGCGCCGCTGCCCGCAGGCGCTCGAGGCTCCCGGCCCACAGGGCGAGATCGATGTCCGGCGGCGGTGTGGGGGCGATGGCCGGCTGGTGGCCCGGGAGGCGAATTCCGCCCACGTCGCCGGTGAAGACCACGTCCCCCAGACGAAAGCAGAGGTGGTGACGGGCGTGCCCCGGCGTGTCGATGGCTTCCCAGACCAATCCGCCGGCCATGAAGGGCTCGCTGGCCGCATGGCTTCGAAGTCGGCCGGGGTCCACCGGCGGCATGGCTCCCCAGAGACGTTCAAGATCGGCGCCGTAGACCTTTCCGGCCGAGGCCATCAGCCGGGCAGGGTCCACCAGGTGGGGGGCGCCGGCCGCGTGCACGTGGACCCTCGCGCCATGCTCGGCCCACCACCCGGAGGAACCGGCATGGTCCAGGTGCACATGGGTGAGCAGGACATCCGAAACCGAGTCCGGCGTGACGCCCAGTTCCGCAAGGGCGGCCGCGAGGCGTGGTCGCGTGCTCATCGGGCCGCATTCGACCAGGACGCATCCGTCGGGGCCACGAACCAGGAACACCGCGATGGCCTGGTCCAGGCTCAGGAACCTGAGGTCGATGGTCTGCACGGCGGGATGGGCTTCAGTCATGACCCTAGCCTGCCACGGCCCGGGCCGTCGCGCAACCCCGCGCGGGAGCACTGGGCGGCGGCCGCAGCGCGGGAGTGCGTGCGCTTGCATATATGCTTCGTGTGGTACAATGCGAACACGTGCAGACGCCGGTAAATTCAGTGCACGCTTTGTGGGTGCTCGGCGGCAGGCAGGGGCTGCGGCCGAGCGCATCCGATTCCAGACCATTAGGAGTGTTTCGCCATGCAGGAGATCCGGCCCAGAGCGGCGGTCTTCATCGATTTCGAGAACATCGCTATCGCCGCCCAGGAAGTCCATGGTTCATTCAGCTTGGACGCCGTCATGGCCGAGGCCGAACGCTGGGGCAGTTGTGGCGTGCGCCGCGCCTACGCCGATTGGACGCGCTTTCGGTCCTACGCCGAGGTCCTGTCCGATCACGCGCTTGAGCTCACCCAGCTCTTCCTCCCTGGCGGAGCCAGGCAACGGAAGAACGCGGTCGACATCCAACTGGTCGTCGACGCCCTCGAGGTGGCGCTGACCCGGCCTGAGATCGGTACCTTCATCATCGTCGGAGGGGACTCGGACTACTCAGCGGTCGCCCGACGCCTGCGCAGCCACGGGCGAACCGTCGTAGGGATCGGCGTGCGCCAGGCCACCAGCACGGTCCTGGTACGGGCCTGTGATGCCTTCGTCAGCTATGGCGGTCTGGTCGGCGAGGCGGCCATGGCCGGACGCGATGCCATCGAAGCTGCCCGCTCGCTGCTCCAGGAAGCCCTGCGGCGGCGGGGCGGTCGGGGGGAGCAGGGCCCGGTCCTCGCGGCCGCCCTCAAGCACACCATGCTCTCGATCGATGCGACCTTCGATGAGGTCGCGCTGGGCTATCCGCAGTTCAAGGACTTCCTCGAAGGCCAGCCCGACCTGGTCGAGACCCGACAGATGGACCAGCAGCTCTGGGTGAGCCCGCGCTTCGACGGCCAGGCGGCTGCAAGCCCCGATCCCGCCGCAGCTTACCGAGCCGTGCTGCGCGCGGCCGACCTGAGGGTGGTCGATCCGGGCCTGCGCCGCTCGGTGCTGCAGGACCTGCATCGCCTGGTCCAGGACTTCCCCGGGGAGTACAGCCTGGGTGAGTGCGTCCAGGAACTCGTGGCCCGCTACGATGCCGAAGGCATGGGTCGCGACCGCAACCAGGTGCGCGACATCGTCAAGCTGGCCCGCTTCGCCGATCTCTTCGATCCCATCCCCGAGTCCTTCCAACTCGATGCCCTCACCTTGGCCGACGAGGTCGACGAGGCGACCTTCGAGGATCGCTGCGAGAGCGTCTACCTGGCCGACATCCTGGAGGCCCGCCTTCCGATCGATGCCCCGCTCGTGGCCGGCCTGCTCTTCGGAGGCCCCGATGCCGCGGACCGGGTCGAGCGATTGCTCCCCGTGGCCCGCGAGCAGTTGGAGTTCAACAACCTCCAGGTGCCGGAGGAGGGCTGGGCCTGGCCGCTCGAGTTGACCGGCCAGGCCGAGTTGGCCGCGGTCTGCCAGGAGGTGGAGGTCTGCGCCTTGAGCGAGGAGCCCAGCCTCGAGCGCGTCCTCGCGCTGGCCGACCAGGGACATGCCGTCAGGCCCAAGAGCTTCGAGCAGGCCAAGTCCTTCTTCCTGCAGGCGGCCAAGATGACCCTGGAGCTGCTGCGCTCGGGCACCCCGGGGGCCAGCCAGATGGACCTGGAGACCTACATCGCCAGCTACTGCTTCGCCGCAGCCGGAGCCCACTACCTGGGCTTCGAGTACGCCAAGGCCACCCAGTACTACCTGGCCTTCTTCGGCCTGCTCAAGGAGAACCGCCCGGTCTGGGACAAGATGTTCGGCCTGGTCCCGCCCATGCTCTCGTACTACTTCTCGACGGTCCTGCGCGCCCTGCGCGAGCCGGTGCCGGCCTCGCCCGGCTTCACCCATCCGGCCAACATGGCGATACAATTGCATACCCACGCCAACCCAGAGGCGCGACAGCGATGGTTGGACCTGATCGCCGACCTGCGGAGGGTCAACCCGCTGATGCCTCGGCTGGTTGCCGACCGTCTGCTCCAGCTGGACCAGGAGCGGGGGGAGGAAGGCGCGGCCCAGGCCCTCGAGGCCATGTTGCACGCCGCCTGATCCGGGTCCGTCTCCGGGCGGGGCCTAGAAACCGAACGGGGTGCCCCGGCACCCTGGCACAGACCCTGGAGTTGGGCCTACGATGCCGGAGGATCTTGGTGCCGTGCAGGCGGCACTGGCGCGTGACATGCAGGCGGCGGCCTGCGAGCCATCGGCCATCGCGGCCTTCCTGCGCGATGTGGCCAAGGTGCACGGCGGGGAGAACGGCCTCCTGTCCGAGTCCAGGATCACGCCGGTCACCGGCTTGCCGGACATCGATCGCATGCCGCGGCGCGACCCCTCGCCCGAGGACGGACTGGATCGCGTCGTCCTGATCAAGCTGAACGGCGGGCTGGGCACCTCGATGGGGCTCGATGGCCCGAAGTCGCTGCTGCCCGTGCACGATGGGCAGACCTTCCTCGACATCATCGCCAGGCAGCTGCTCGCTGCCAGGGAGCGCCATGGCATCAGGCTGCCGCTGCTCCTGATGAACAGCTTCAGCACGGAGGCCGCCACCGCGGCCTACCTCGCCCGCCGACCCGATCTCGGCAACCCGGAGGGCCTGCCCCTGAGCTTCTGTCAGGGCAGGGTGCCCAAGCTCCTGGCCGACAGCCTTCTACCGGCCACCTGGCCGCAGGATCCCGCCAAGGCCTGGTGTCCACCCGGGCATGGGGAGCTCTTCGCCGTCCTGCTCAGGAGCGGGCTGCTGGCCGATCTCCTGGCCAAGGGCTTCGACATCGCCTTCGTCAGCAATGCCGACAACCTCGGAGCCACCTTCGACCCGACGATTCTCGCCGCGCTGCGTGGTGGCGGCTGGCCCTTCTTGATGGAGGTCACGGACCGGACCGAGGCCGACCGAAAGGGCGGCCACCTGGCCCGCGGCGACGATGGTCGGCTCCTGCTCAGGGAGTTGGCCCAGTGCCCGGAAGAGGACCTGGCGAGCTTCCAGGACCTTGCCCGCCACCGCTACTTCAACACCAACAACCTCTGGCTGCATCTACCCAGCCTGGCCGCGCTGGCCGCCGACCAGGGGCAGGCGCCGGAGCTTCCGGTGATCTGCAACCGCAAGCACCTGGTGCCGGACGATCCCTCGAGCCCCTGGGTGCTGCAACTCGAATCCGCGATGGGTGCGGCCATATCCTCCTTTGCCGGCGCGGCGGCCCTCCGCGTGGGACGCGAGCGATTCCGACCGGTCAAGCGATGCTCGGACCTCCTGGGCCTCTGGTCGGACGCCTACACCTTGACCCCCGACGGTGCCGTGGCCCTGGTCGCCGAGCGCCGGGGCCGGGAGCCGCGGGTCGATCTCGACCCCGTTCACTACAGCTTTCTCGGCCAGCTGCGCGCGGCCTTTCCCCACGGCGCTCCGTCGCTCAGCGGCTGCGAGAGCCTCAGCATTCACGGCCCCGCGCGTTTCGGCCGCGGCGTGCGCTGCCTGGGCAGGGTGGAGGTGACCGCCACCGCGGACCGCGTCCTGGACGTTCCCGACGGCACCCTCCTGCAAGGAACCTGGCCATGAACTCCACCTCCCCGCTGCTTGAATGTGTGCCCAACTTCAGCGAAGGCCGGGACATGGCGGTGATCGACCAGATCGTCGCCTCCTTGGCCTCGGTCGACGGCGCAAGGGTATTGGACGTGGACCCTGGCCGTTCGACGCATCGGACGGTCGTCACCGTGGCCGGCGCCCCCGCCGCCGTGGTGGAGGCCGCGTACCAAGGCATCAAGACCGCGATGGAGCTCATCGACCTCCGCCGTCATCGCGGTGAGCACCCCCGCATGGGCGCCACCGATGTCTGCCCGCTGGTCCCGCTCAACGGGGTCACGATGGAAGAGGCGGTCGCCCTTGCCCGCCGCCTCGCGGCCAGGGTGGGGGAGGAGTTGGGCCTCCCCGTCTACCTCTACGGGGAAGCCGCCCTGCGCCCGGAGCGACGCCAGCTCGACAGCATCCGTGCCGGCGAGTACGAAGGGCTCGCAGCCAGGCTGCAGGATCCCGCCTGGAGGCCTGACCACGGGCCGGCGACCTTCCTGCCGCGTTCGGGCGCGACGGTGATCGGGGCGCGGAAGCTGCTCCTGGCCTACAACGTCAACCTGAACAGCCGATCGACCCGCCGCGCCTTCGCGGTGGCGTACGATGTCCGCGAGCAGGGACGGCTGCTGCGCGAAGGTCACCCGATCACCGGGCCGGTCGTCCGAGATGCCGAAGGACGCGAGACGTGGATCCCGGGCCGCCTCAAAGGCGTGAAGGCCGTGGGCTGGTACATCCCCGAGTACGGCCAGGCCCAGGTGTCGATGAACCTCACCGACCTCGCGTCCTGCCCCTTGCACGAAGCGTTCGAGGCCTGCCGCGATGCCGCCCGCGAACGCGGCCTCCGGGTCACGGGCAGCGAACTGGTCGGCATGGTCCCGCTGCAATCGCTCCTGGATGCCGGTCGCTTCTACCTCCGGCGGCAGCAGCGTTCGGTGGGCCTGCCGGAGCGCGACCTGGTCGACATCGCGGTCAGGTCCTTGGGCCTGGACGACCTGGCGCCTTTCGACCCCGCCAAGAAGGTCATCGAGTATCGCCTGGGACAGGGCGATGGGGAGAGGACCGGCGGCCTGGCAGCGCAATCGGTCGAGGCCTTCAGCGCCCGAGTGGCGGACGAGCATCCCGCCCCCGGCGGCGGATCCGTGGCCGCGGCGGTCGGCGGCCTGGCGGCGGCTCTCGCGGCCATGGTGGCCAACGTGTCGGCCAACAAGCGCGGTTGGGAAGACCGCTGGGATCGCTTCAGCGCCTTGGCCGAAGAGGCAGAGGCGATCCGACGCCGTCTCCTCGACCTGATCGACGAGGACAGCCGCGCATTCGCGGCCGTCCTCGAGGCCGGCCGCCTCCCGGCAGGCAGTGCCGAAGAGCGTGAGGCAAAGGCCCAGGCCCAGGCGACCGCCCTGGCAGGTGCACTGGCCGCACCGCTCCAGGTCATGCAGACGGCCGCCGCCCTGGGTCCCCCGTTGCTTGCCCTGGCCGCCGAAGGGGCACCGGATGCGGCCTCGGATGCATGGGTGGGTGTGCTCTGCATGCGCACTGCCCTGCGTGGGGCGGCTGCCAACCTGCGGATCAACGCGCGCTTGGCGGATCTGACCCCGCGCCTCCAGGCCATGTTGGACGAGGCAAGCCGCCTGGAAGGGGAGGCCGCCGACATCGAGCGCCACGTGGCCGAACAACTGGGACTCTGACACCACCGACGACCTCCGGAGACAATCCATGAACTCAGACAAGACGATGCTGAAGGCCTGTGCGCTGGCACTCTGTTTCCTGGCTGTCCAACGGCGCCCGGCCGAGGCGGACGCGACGCTCAGGGACCTACGCTTCCGCGCCGGTGAAGGCAGCGCGGCCGTGGCAAGCCCGGCCGTGTTCGCCAGCCCACAGAGCGGGATCGACATCTTGTTCGAAGCCAGGGGCGAGCCGGGCAGCACGGTGCTGGTGACGGTGCGAGGCCTGGGCGGTGTGGTCCTGGCCTCGCAGAGCGTGGCGTCCGGCGACGCTGACTGGCAAGCCAAGCGCGTTGCCTTCGAAGGCCGTGCGGCCTGCACGGCGGTGTCCGAAGGTCTGCGCTCCGGTTGGCAGGGCAGCCGCGCCGATGCCGAACGACTGGCCAATGCCCGGGCGGGCCATCAGGAGTTCCTCTTGCAGGTCCACGCCCGGGTGGTCACGTTGCGCTCCCTGCAGACCTTGGCCGAAGGCCTCGCCTGGGGTGGGACCGCGCGCGACCTGCGCTCCGAGCTGGCCGCCGACCTCGTGGCGCTCGAGACCCTGGTCGTCAGGGCTCGGGCGCTGCCCGCCTCCGACCTGGAGAGCCTGAAGCTTCTCGCCCAGGACATGGTCGAACAGGCGGAAGAAGCGTTCCCCCATGCCCAGGCCCTGCTCACCGAGCCGGAGCGCACCTGTCCTGCCGGCCTGCCCCTTCCGAATGCCGGCGGCGCAGCCTACGATGTCACCTTGAGCCAAGGTGGTTTTCCCGCCCTGGCCGGCGAGTTCAGGATCATGTCGCGCCCGGCCCTCTTCCTGCCGCGACTGGCGCGGCCCTGAGCCGGGAGCGGCGTCCCTCAGCCCAGCAGGCCGAGCAGGTGGCCGATCTCGGGGGCGATGAGCCTCTCCCAGGCCAGCGCGACGGCCGCGGGCGAGCCGGGAAGGGCGAAGATGGGCAGCTTGCCGCGCAGTCCGGCCTCCGCCCGCGAGAGCATGGCCGCGGGGCCGATGTCCGCATAGCTGAGCTGCCGGAACAACTCGCCAAACCCGGGGAGGGGCCGGTCCCAGACCGCCTGCAGGGTATCGACCGTGCAGTCACGGGGAGCGACCCCCGTACCGCCCGTGCAGACCACCAGCTCGGCGCCCGCCGCCGCCACGGCGGCGATGGCCGCGAGCAGGGCCTCGGGCTCGTCGCGGATCAAGCGGTAGGCCGCCAGCTCGTGGCCGGCGGCCGATATGGCCTCGCAGAGGTAGCGGCCGCTGGCATCCTCCTCGGGCCGGCGGCTGTCGCTGAGCGTGATGACGGCGCAGCGGGCGACCCGCCCGGCGCCGAGCTGGCGGTGGGCGTCGGTCACCGAGGAGGAGCCTGCCGGCACGGCTGCCATCAGCCCGCACCGCCCTGAGCCGTCTCGCGCTCGCCGAGGACCCGCAGGGCCCTCGGGCGCCAGCGCAGGCCGTGGCTCTTGACCGCCTTGGAGGCGATCAGGCGCACGGCCTCGCCCGGCTCGTCGGTGATGGTGAGCAGGTCGGGATCCTGCGGCGAGATGGTGCCCGCCCGGACCATGGTCTCGCGCAGGTAGGCCTGCAGCGGCGCCCAGTAATCCGAGCCCATGAGCACGATGGGGAAGTCCGCCAGCTTCAGGGTCTGGATGAGGGTGACCGTGTTGAACACCTCGTCGAGCGTGCCGAAGCCCCCGGGCAGAACCACGAAGCCGTAGGAGTACTTGACCAGGACCACCTTGCGGACGAAGAAGTAGTCGAAGTCCACAACGTGGTCGAGATAGGGATTCGGGGCCTCCTCGCGCGGCAGGCGGATCGTGGCGCCGAGCGAGAGCCCGCCCACGCGGCGCGCACCCCGGTTGGCGGCTTCCATGATGCCTGGTCCGCCGCCGGTCATCACCGCGAAGCCCACCCTGGCCAGCTCCGCGCCCACCGCTTCGGCCAACAGGCAGTAGGGGTGTTCCTGCGAGAAGCGCGCCGAGCCGAAGACGGTGACGCAAGGACCCACGAAGTGCAGCCGGCGGAATCCGCGCAGGAACTCGCTGGCGATTCTGAGCAGTTCCCTGGCCTCGGTCAGGCGTGAGCGGGGGCCGGCCAGGAACTCGCCCGGGGCAGCCTGGCTGCTTCCTTGCCCCCAGTAGCTCACATGGCGCAGGTAGTCGGCTGGGTCCATGGGCGCAGAAGTGGATTCCCCCGCTGCGAACGGCGCCCCTTCATCTCGTGATGCCATGTGCCTCCCAGGTTGCGACCGTGTCAGGTCGCCGGCTCACCCGTATAATCACCGCTTCCCCCCATCCTGCTCCCGAAGCCGCCTTGCGCGGCCGAGCACCTCGTCCAGACCTGGAGCCTGCCATGCCGGCCGATGCCCCCGTGCGGACCTTGCACCGCCTGGAGAGCCGGGACCTCCCCCTGCCGCCCTTTGCCGATCGCATCCGCGAGGTCGCCGATTCAACGACCCTGGTGATGAGCGCCAAAGCGAAGTCGTTGAAGGCGGCGGGGATCGACGTGGTCAACCTGACCGCAGGCGAGCCGGACCTGCCCACGCCGGCCTACATCGTCGCCGAGGCCCAGAGCTTTCTCGCCGGCGGACAGATCAAGTATACGCCCACCCTCGGCATCCCTGAGCTCCGCTCGGCGGCCGCCGAGCGCTACGCCACCCGCTACGGTGTGGCCCTGGGCGCCGACCAATGCATCGTCGGCTGTGGCGGCAAGCACGTCCTGTACACGGCCTTCCAGGCCCTGCTCAATCCCGGCGACGAGGTCCTGATCCCCAGCCCCTACTGGGTTTCCTATCCTGAGATGGCGCGCCTGGCCGGCGCGGTCCCGCGCCTGGTCGAGACACGGGAAACGGACTACCTGGTCGAGCCGGAGGCGCTGCGGGCCCTGATCTCGCCGCGAACCAGGGCCTTGGTCCTCAACAGCCCCTCCAATCCCACCGGCCGCCGCCTGCCGCTCGAGCGCCTCGAGGCCTTGGTGTCCTTGGCTCAGGAAGCCAACCTCTGGATCTTCTCCGACGAGATCTACGACCAACTCTGCTACGGAGGTGAAGCCTACGTCAGCCCCCTCGCCTTGGGACCGGGAGCCGTCGAGCGCTGCGTGGCCGTCAACAGCTTCTCCAAGTCCTATGCGATGACCGGTTGGCGCCTGGGCTACGCCATCGGGCCGGCGGCAGTGATCGAGGCCATGGGGCGGGTGCAGGCGCATGAGACCAGCAACCCCTGCACCCTCTCCCAGATCGCAGGCCTGGCGGCCCTGCGCGGCGACCAGTCGGAGGTCGACCGGATGCGCCAGCGCTTCGATGCCCGTCGCCTGGTCATGCTGGACTGGTTGGAGCGCCTGGGCTGGTCCGGTCCCAAGCCGGAAGGTGCCTTTTATGCCTTTCCCCGGGTGGACAGCCTGTTCGGCAGGCGCAGCCCCGGTGGCCGGTGGCTCCAGGGCTCCCTCGACGTGGCGCTGGCATTGCTGGAAGAGGCCCGCGTGGCCACCGTGCCCGGCATCGCTTTCGGTGACGACGCCTGCCTGCGCTTCTCCTATGCCACCTCGAGGGACCAGATCGCCGTGGGGATGCAGCGCATCGTCGACTGGGTCGGCGAGCTGTCGCTCCCCCTGCCTGATCGTGGCTCTCAGCGCCCGAACAACTGATCCACGCGGGCCCGGCTGAGCAGGATGACCGTGGGGCGGCCGTGCGGACAGGTGCGCGGTTGCCGGCAGGTCTCCAGGTCGCTGAGCAGGCGCCGCATCTCCGCCTCCTGCAGGGTCTGCCCCGCCTTGACCGAAGCCCGCTTGCACACGGCCCTGAGCACCCGTTCTTCGAGGGCTGCCTCCCCCGGACGACCGCCTTCCCGCGCCAGGTCGAGCAAGGTGCGCAGGGTCTCGCCGGGATCTCCGGCGCCGGCCAGAACCTCGGGGAGGGCGCGGAGCAAGAGGCTGTCGGGGCCGAAGGGCTCGGCCAGGATCCCGAGCTTCTGGAGCCGTTCGGCCCGCTCCTGGACCCATGCCACCACCGCTGCCCCGACCGACACGGCCGCCGGCGCCAACAGGGACTGGCTGGCCAGTGGCCCTTCACGGTCCAGCATGCGTTCGTACATGATCCGTTCGTGGGCGGCGTGTTGGTCCACGAGGTAGAGGCCGTCAGGACCCTCGGCAACCAGGTAGGCCTGCGCCAGTTGGCCCAGCAGGCGGAGGGCCGGAAGGCCGATCGGCGCCGCTTCGGAACCGGCAGCAACCCCGTACCCGGCCGAAGCCTGCTCGCCGAGGGCCGGCAGCGGGGTTGGGAGCTGGGTGAAGCCCCGCTCGGAAGGGCCGGCGCTCCCAGCGGCGATCGGCCGGCGCCACTCGGCCCCCGGATCCAGGGAACCGGCTGGGGCGATCGGCAGCCGACCACCGAGGGCGGTCACGACCGCCCGCTGAACGGCACCGTACACGGCCCGCGCATCGCGGAAGCGCACCTCGGCCTTGGCCGGATGCACGTTGACGTCCACGCCTTCCGGTGGAAGGGAGACCTTGAGCAGGGCCAGGGGGAAGCGCCCTTTCGGTATCAGACCGCGATAGGCGTCGAAGATGGCATGGTGCAGGCGAGCGTCCTGAATCGGGCGGCCATTGACCAGTAGCACGACATAACGTTTGGTTGCCCGATGGAGATGCTGCGGCGACACGAAGCCCTCCACCCGCAGGGGGCCCGCTGGAGGGCGGAGATCGGCGCGGTCGTCCATGGCCGGCAGCAGCGCTGCCGCCGCTTCGGCACCCAGGACAGCCCGGAGGGCCGCCGCGATGCTGCCGCCCCCGGAACGCAGGCTCTCGCGCCCGTCGATGCTGAGCTCGAAGGCCAGATCGGGGAAGGCCAGGGCGTAGCGGGCGACGAGGTCCTGGATCTGCGCGGCCTCGGTGCCGGGCTGGCGTAGGAACTTGCGCCGGGCGGGCACAGCGTTGAACAGGTTCTCGACGGTGATCGAGGTGCCGGGGGCTGCCCCGCAGGGTGCGAGGTCGATCAGGCGCCCGTTGTCGATCCGAAGCCGGTGGCCCTGGCCATCGGCCGCACGGCTGACGGCGGTCACCTGGCTGACCGCCGCGATAGAGGCCAGGGCCTCGCCGCGAAAGCCGAGGGTTGCCACGGCGTCGAGGTCGGAGGCCTGGCTCAGCTTGCTGGTCGCGTGCTGCTCGAAGGCCAGGCGCAATTGCTCGCCGTCGCGGATGCCCGCACCGTCATCGACGACGCGGATGAGGCGCTGTCCGCCCTCCTGGATGCTGACCTGGATGCGCCGGGCCCCCGCGTCGAGGCTGTTCTCGACGAGTTCCTTGACCACCGAACTGGGCCGCTCGATCACCTCCCCGGCTGCGATGCGGGCGATGGTCACCGCGTCCAGGCGACGGATGCCGGGTCTTGCCAATTCCATGGGCCTGAAGTATACCGCTCCACCATGCCGGCCCACGCGACCGTTCGATCCAAGCCACCTGTCACGGCCCGGCAGGTGGTCGTCCTCGTTGCCCTGTGGGTGTCAGCGCCTGGGTGGGCGAGGCCCCTGGCGTCCCAGGCCCTTGCGCAGAGCCTGCCCGCCCCTGCGCCGGAGGGGCGCCGGCTGGCCAGCACCGAGCACCTCGACATCAGCTATCCCGCGCGGTGGGCCCCCTGGATCGAGGATCGCCTGGAGGCCTTGGATCGCCGCTACCGGATCCTGGCACGCGCCGTGGATGCGGAGCTGCCGGTCCGCCCGCAGGTCCGCCTCTGGCCTGGCGATGCGGACGAGGCCGGCATCGACCCTGCCAGTCGGCGCGTCGAAGGCCTGCTCCTGCCTCGACTCGAGCCCCGCCAGCGGCTCGATCTGCGCCTGGACGTCGCCGACCTGCCTGACGAAGCGGCCTTTCGCGCCCTGGAAGCAGACCTCTCCCTCCTGCTCGCGGCCCAACTGATCGCCGAGGCCGGACAGGCTGCGGTACCGGCGGCCTTCGCCCTGGGCTTTGCCCGCTACCTGCAGCCGATCGGCGAAGACCAGACCCGTCTCGTCGCCGCCCTGAAGGCCGGCGGCGGCGCCCCCCCGGCCTGGGCGGAGCTACTGGAGCCCGGGGCCGAGTACCGCGATCCCCTGCAGTTCCAGGCCTGGTCCCTCAGCGTGGTGCACGGCCTCCTGCACGAGGAGGGGCTCGCCGCCTTCGGCGACCTGCTCCGGGCTTTTCGCCAGGCGAGCGGCTGGCGCGATGCCCTCCAGGAGACCTACAACCGGGACCCCGCCACCCTGGAAGCCCAGTGGCGCGCCCGGCTGCCCGCCTATGTCGACGGCGCCTGGCGCGAGCACCTGTTCTACGGCACGGACCTCGACCTGGCCCGGGAACGCCTGGCCCAGGCCGACTTCCGCGGCGCCGCCACCTTGGCCAGGGCCGTGGCGCAGGCCTGGGACACGGGCGCCGAAGCGCAGACCCAGGAGGCCCTCGCCCTGGCCGAGAGAGCAGAAGCAGCCAACGTGGCCCGCAGCGACCTCACCTTGGGCGTGGGCCTGCTGCACGATGGACATTACGCGGCGGCGGCGGCGGCCGCCGCCGCCGCCCTGGACCCACTGCGGGCCGTGGGCGACGAGGCCGGCGCAGACCTGGCCGGCGAGGTCCTGGACCGCGCCGGGCGTGGTCAGGCGGCCATCGAACGCTGGACACGAGCCCGCACGATGGAACCCTGGCGCTCCTTGCAGGCCGGCCTCGCGGCGCGACAAGCCGCCCGCGACCTCTATCGTCTGGGCCATGGCCTGCGGGCCCGCGAGGTCGATGCCTGGGCCCGAGAGCGCCTGGCCCCGGTGGCGGTCCTCGGTGCCGTCCTTGCCGTCCTGGGCCTCTTGGCACTCCTGCGCTGGCTCTGGAACGGCACCAGGACGGATGGCCTGCGAGCGGGGGCATGAGCAGTTTTCGCCTGGACTTCGTCTCCCTGGGTCGCCGCTATCGGCGGGCGCGCGGGCATCTGCGCCTGCGCTGGGCCATGGCCTCCATCTGCGCTGTCTGCGCCATTCTGGGCGCCGGGCAGGCCTTGGGCGCCCCGCCCCCGGGCCCGCTCGCCTGGCTGTCCGCCCTGGCAGCGGCCATCGGCCTGCCCTTCGCGCTGGACCGCCTGCGCCGCTTCCGGCCAGGGCCCGAGGCGATGGCGGCGGAACTGGACCGGCGGTTCGAGCTCGGCGACCTGTTGGTGACCGCTCTGGAGGTCGACCGCCGAACGCCGCACCGCCCCATCGAGGCGGCCCTCCTGGACGATGCGGCGCGTCGGGCAGGTCAGCTGGCGAGCGGAGCGCTCCTAGGAGACGCACCGCGCCGCGCACGGTCGTTGACCGCCTCCCTGGCCTTGCTGGCGGCGGGACTGTGGCTGCTAGCCCTGGCCAGGCCGACCGATCGCGTGCTGCCGCTGCCTGCCCTCCAGGCCCTCGGGCCGATGGGCCAGGGAGGCGAAGGTCCCGGAGCGGGCCATGCGCAGGGTCTGGCCGCGGGAAGCGCGGCGGCCGGTGCGGCCGGGGACCTGGCGCGCACCCTGGCGGACCACGGGGCGGGGCGGGACATCGCCGATGCCCTGGCCCGTGGCGACCCCGCCCTGGCGGCCGCTGCCGCTCGGCGCCTGGCGGACCGTTCGGCTCAGCTCTCGCCGGCGGGTCGGCGCGACCTGGGCAAGGCCCTCCGACAGGCGTCGTCCTTGATCCCGGCGGAGCAGGGGGCCTTGCGCGAAGCGTTGGAGGCCGCGGCCACGGCCCTCGAGGGCCGGCCGTCGGCGGCGGACTGGCGCAGCCTGGAGCGCATGGCCGAGCAACTGGCGCGCCTGGCCGACGCCCCCTCGCAGGCGGCGCCCCTGGTCGTTCGGGAGCTGGCCGCCGGCGGCGGCAGCCCCCTGGCGAGCGGATCCTCGCCAGGCTCAGCCTATGGGCCCGAGACAGGCGCCAGCGCCGCCCTTCCTGCGCCGGGGGTGCCGGCGCCGGAAGCGGAACTCGCGGCGGGCGGCCCGCTCATCCTGCCGGCGGCGACGGTCATGCCGAGCGTCGACCAGGCGGACTTCGGCACGGGCTTCTGGGGCGACTCCGGGAGCTGGGCGGTGTCGCCTTGAAGCCCGGGGAGGTCCAGCGTCCGGAGAGCCCCCTGCTCAGCGTGGCGGAGCGGCGCTACCTGGAGCGCCTGAGCCTGGCCGTGCGGAGGGTGGGCGGCCAGGTGGGCGCGCGGGCAGGGCAGCGGCGCGTGCCCGCGGCCGACTACGTCGACCGGCGCCCCTACAGCCCTGGCGACGACCGCCGCCACATCGACTGGCATGCCGCGGCCCGACACGATGAGGTCCTGGTCAAGATCGGCAGGGCCCCCCAGTCCTCGGACGTCCACCTGATCATCGACCGCAGCCCTTCCATCTATCGTTGGCCGGCCCGCTGGCTGCACCTGCGCCGGGTGGCGGCGGCGATTGGCTGGATGGCCCTGGCGCAGGGAGACCGTCTGGGAGCCGGCTGCGCGCCGGGAGGCGAGGAGGACGATTGGCAGCCTCGGCGCGGGGCAAGCCATGGCGCCCAGTGGCTGTCCTGGCTGGCCGACCTGTCCGGAGCAGACTGCCAGCGCTCCCAGTTGGGCCCGGCCCTGCGCCGCTGGCGCCGACGGGCAGGGGCCGGAGGCCTCCTGGTCCTGCTCACCGACGGATGGTTGGATGAAGACCTCGAGTCCCTGGTGCACCTGCCCGCCTCGCGCTGGACGGTCCAGCTCTGCACCATCGAGGGGCCGGCCGACACGGGCCCGGCCCTCCTGGGTCCCCTGACCTTGCAGGACAGCGAGAGCGGCGCACGGATCGACGTCGACCTGGATGCAGGCCGGATGGACGAGGTCCGCGCAGCCCTGGCTGCGCGAGCCGAGGGCATGCGCGCCATTGCCGCGGCCCGGGGACATCGCGCCCAGCGCCTGCCCGAGGGCAGTCCGCTGGACCTGGCCGTCCTGTCCTTCCTCGACCTGCGCCTGGCCAACCGACGATGAGCCTGAGCTTCTCCCAGCCTTGGGCCCTGTGGCTCCTCGCTGCCTTGCCGGCCATCCTCTGGCTGCACCGACGCCGACAGCCGGCCCCAGCCCTCCTGGTCCCGTCGCTCACCCTCTTTCTGCCCTTCAGCGTCCGCCGCCTGCCGAGCCGCAGCCGGCTCCAGGCCTCGCTCCTGCTGGCCGCCCACCTGGTCGCGGCCACTGCCGCGGCCGCGGGCGCCTCGGGGATCGGCCGGCGCCTGCAGCCGGGCGCGGTCGCCTTCGTGGTGGACGCGACACCGAGCATGGGTGCCGCCGGGCGCTGGCTCGAGGCGAGGGAGGCCGTCTCGCAGCTCGCTGCCCTTCGACGGGGACCCTTCAGCCTGATCCTGCTCGATCCCGACCCGCGGCTCCTGGTCCACGGGACCCTGGACGGAGGCGAGCTGTCGGCCTTCCTGGCGGGAACCGCTCCCGCCGATCCGCGGGCCTTGCGCCGGCCACCCGACACGGCGCGAGCCCTGGACCTGGCGGCGCGCCTCGCGCCCGGCGGCGAGGTCTGGGTGGTCGGCGACCCGGGCCTGGCGCTACCCAGCTCCCTGCCGGAGGGCCTGAAGCTGCGTCGTGTCGGAGAGGCCCGGCCGAACCAAGGCATCGTGGCGGCCCTCTGGCGGCCCGATGCGAGCGGGTCATCGCTGTGGCTTCAGACGGCAGGAGCGCCGGCCGGGCCGGCGGGCGGCAGGCTGCGGGTGGAGGCGGCCGGCCGGCCTCTGTGGGAAGACGCGTCGGCGGGCGGATCGTCGGAGGGCCAGGGTCGCCTGCTGTCCTTCCCCGGCCTGTCCGATTCCAAGGGCCTCGTGGCCATTCTTGCGGCCGACGATGCCCTGGCCGCCGACGACAGGTGGGAGATCGATCCCGGCGAAGGGCGGCTGCGGGTCCAGGTCCTGGGGGCCCCGCCGGCCCTGGTCGACCAGCTCAGCGCCTTTCCCGACGTCACGGTCGACCGCCGCGGCCGCGCGGAGGCCGGCCCGCCCGGCGCGGCCGATGTGAGCATCGTCTGCGGGGAGGGGACCGAGTCCGAGATGCCGGACGGACCGGTGCTCCGTCTGGGGTCCTCGGCGGCGCGCTCGGCCGCGCGGCGCCTGGATTGGGCGCCCCTGCCGCCTTGGCTCGTCCCGCCGCAGGGCGAGGTCCGGCTGAGAGCGTCCGCCCTCGGCCCGGGGCCGGGAGCCGGCGACGCTGTGATCGGCCACCTGGGGAACGAGGAGGCGGCCTGGCTGACCGTGGCCGATGGCCGCCCTGTACTGAGCCTCGCGCTGGACCCGGCGGCGCCGGAGCTCCTGGCCGGCCGCGGCTGGCCGCGCCTGCTTCGCTGGTCCCTCCAGCTCCTCCTGGCCTTGCGCCCGGCAGGGGCCACCGACCCGGCCTTGGCGATCCTCGCCAGGTCCGACGAGTCCCTCACGGCCTCGGAGACCCGCCAGGCGCCGCGCAACGACGACGAAGGGCGAGGTCCGGCTCTTGCCAGCCCCTGGCGGCTCGCCGGCTGGCTCTTCCTCGCCGCCTGCTTCGGCGATCTGCTCCTGCGGCAAGGGCGGCGTGGGGCCGGGCGACGAGGGCCCGCCGGGACCCGCGCCGGCAGCGAGACCTGACGATGGGCCTCGACCCGCGCTGGGAGAACAGGACCTGGCTGGCCCTCGCTCCCCTTCTGGCCCTGGTGGCCGCCTGGCTTGAGCACCGCGTCGGCAGTGGCCCGCTGCGAGTGGCCGGGCGCGCCCTGCTGGTCCTGCTCGCCGGCCTGGCGCTCGCAGGCCCGCGTCGCCAGTCAGCGACTTCGGCACGGAGCCATGTGCTGATCGACCGCTCCGCCAGCGTGTCAGCGCTCAGCCGAACGGCGGCCGAAGAGGCGCTGGCGGCCGTGAAGCCCTTCTTGAGCCTCGACTTCGGCGACCAGGCGGCCAGCCCGATCGGCCAGGCCATGGCCGATCTCGGGCCCACGATCGCCGAGGGCGACCGTGTCCTGCTGCTGAGCGATGGGCTGTGGTCCGGTCCCGACCGACCCGGCGCGGAAAGCCCGGATCCCCGTGCCGCCGCCGCCGCGCTCAGGGCCGCTGGAGCGCGCGTGGACGTGCTGCCCCTGGAAGCGCAGCGGCAAGAGGGCGTGGCCCTCTGGGCCGCCGATCCGCGGCCGCGCGGCGGCCGGGAAGGCGACTTCGTCCCCCTGCGCCTGCGCGTGGCCAGCGACCTGCCCCGCGAGGCCAGGCTGCGTCTGAGCAGCGGCGGAAGGCCCTTGGCCACCCAGTCCCTGTCGCTGGTCGCCGGCGTGCAGGAGGTGGAGCTTGCACTCGGCGGGCTGGCGGAGGGAGCCTGGCTGATCGGCCTGCTGCTCGAGACCGACACCGCAGGCAAAGCGGAAGCGGAGATCGCTGTGACGGTGGCACCGTCGCCCCGCATCCTCGTGGCCGGCGAGGGAGAGTTGCCACCCCGCCTGAGCGCGGCCCTGGCCGGGACCGGCCTGGTCGCCCAAGCGGCTGCCCTGGCTGCCCTGCCGGGCACGGTGTCGGCCTACCGCGCCTGGGACGCCATCCTGCTCCTGGACCCCAGCGCCGAGCGGCTCGGCTACGATCAACTGGAGGCCCTGGAGGCCCAGGTCCTGGAGGGCGGCGGCCTCCTGCTCGCCGCAGGGCCGGGCAGCTTTGACGCCGGTTCCTGGCAAGGCACCGCGCTCGCGTCCTTGTCGCCGCTGGAGCTGGAGCCGGCGCCACGCAGCCAACGGCCCGCGATCGCGCTCAGCCTGCTGATCGACCGCTCGGCATCGATGGGTTCCGTGGAAGGCCATGGCCGCCTGACGAAGATCGACCTGGCGCGCGATGCGGCGCTCTTGGCGGCCCAGGCGCTGCGGCCAGGAGACCGCATGGGCCTGCTGGCCTTCGACGCGACCGCCGACTGGCTGCTGCCCCCGGCGGTGATCGGGGCGGGCCGAGAGCGCGCAGACCTGGAGGCTGCCCTCGCCGGGCTGAACACCGCCGGGGGCACGGGCATCGGGGTGGCCCTGGACGCGGCCCTGCCCGAGTTGCTGCCGTCGGACGGACGGCCGGCCGGACATGCCGTGCTCATCACGGATGGCCAGGACTTCGGCAGCGACCGCCGTCGCCTGGTGACGCAGGTCGGCAGCCTGCGGGCGGCCGGGGCCACGCTCTCGACCATCGCCCTCGGGGCCGAGGCGGACCGCGACCTGCTCGCCACCCTGGCGCAGGCCGGCGGGGGGCGCATGCACGTGGCCTCGGAGCCCGGCGACCTGCCCCGCATTGCCCTCGCGGAGAGCCGCATCCTCAGCGACGGTGCCGAGCGGCGCGGCAGCTTCCGCGCCGCCCCGCCCGCCGGGCCCTGGCATTCCGTCCTGGCCGGGGTCGACGTAGCCGCCCTGCCCCCCCTGCAGGCCTACCGCTCCCTGCGCACCCGCCCCGGGCTCCGCCCGGCCCTCGAGCTGGGGGGCGGCGACCCCTTGCTGGTGACCTGGCCGCGGGGCAGGGGCCAGGTGGCGGCCTTCAGCAGCAATCCGGACGAGACCTGGGCGGCCGGCTGGCTGGACAGCCCGGCGGCCGTCCGCCTCATGGCTGCGGCCTTGCGACAGGTGGCGCGGGCACCGGAAGCGACGATGCCGCAGTTGCGGTTGGCCGGCGGCCCGCGAGACGCCTACCTGGTCGTCTCGAACCTGCAGGCGGCCACCGCCCCCAGCACGACGGTCCTGGTGGAGGTGGAGGGCCAGACCCGGCCCCTGGCCGCCTTGGCGGCAGGGCCGGGGACCCTGATCGCCCCGCTCCCGCCGGGAAAGGGTCCTCGCTGGGTCGGGGCGCTCAGGGTCCCGGGGCAGGCTGTGCAGCCTTTCGTCGTGATCGGGGATACGGTGCCGGAACGCTGGCCAGGCCAGGTCACCGACCGCCGGCTCCTGGCCGAGGTGGCCCGAGCCGGCGGCGGGGAGATCTTGACCGCGTCCGCCGCGAAGGCGACACTCCTGCCCTACGAAGAGGGACGCGCCTGGCCCTGGGGGCAGCGCCTGCTGGCCATCGTGGCCCTCCTCTGGCTCGTCGACCTCGCACAGCTCCTCACGCCGGGGGGCCTGCGGCTTCGCACCGTCGGCCGGCACTGGCGCCGGAAGGAACAGGCATGACCTTGCAGCAGCCCCAGACCACCATGAACCCTGAGTTGTTCCGAGCCGCCGTCGCGGCCGCGGAAGCTCAATTGGGCCGCCTCATCGTAGGCCAGGCGGAGACGATCCGCCTGTTGCTCGTCGCCTTGATCGCTGACGGCCACATCCTCCTCGAAGGAGTGCCGGGCCTGGGTAAGACCCTCTTGATGCGCTCCCTGGCCCGGGTGGTGGACGGGCATTTCCAGCGCATCCAGTTCACGCCGGACCTGATGCCCGCCGACATCCTCGGCACCCTGATGCTCTTCGAGGATGCCGACAGGGGACGCTCCTTCCGCTTCGAGCCAGGCCCCGTGTTCAGCAACTTCGTCCTGGCCGACGAAGTCAATCGCGGCACGCCCAAGACCCAGTCCGCCCTCCTGGAGGCCATGCAGGAAGCCACCGTGACCGTGGGGCGCCAGACCTATCCCCTGCCCCGCCCCTTCTTCGTGATGGCGACCCAGAACCCACTGGAGATGGAGGGCACCTTCCCCTTGCCGGAAGCTCAGTTGGATCGCTTTCTCTTCAAGTTGGAGGCCGCGTACCCCTCGGTGGAAGAGCTCGTGGCCATCGCCGGGCGGACGACGGGGGTGGCGGTGCCCAGTCCCGAACAGGCCCTGGACGCGGCCACCCTCCTGGCCATGCAGCAGCTGGCCCGCGAAGTGCCGGTGGCCGCTGAGGTCCTCGACTACGGTGCCCGGCTCCTGCGGGCCACCCATCCGGCGGACCCTTCGGCGCCGGATCGCGTCCGCGCGTACACCCGCCTGGGCGCGAGCCCGCGGGGCCTGCAGGCGATGGTCCTGGGGGCCAAGTCCCTGGCCCTGCTCGCCGGGCGACACCATGTCGCGCGAGCGGATCTGCGCAGCCTGGCTGCCCCGGCCCTCCGCCACCGCATCGCGATCAACTTTGCGGGCCAGGCCGATGGCGTGCATCCCGACGTCATCATCGGCGACATCGTGCGGCAGGTCACCGAGTAGCGACAGCCGGCTTGCGGTCGGAGAGCGGCGGGACTACCATCCGCCACGCGCGGCAGCCCGCACAGGCCGCACTGAGATCCCAAGGCTAGGAGGCATCGATGGGCAAGGGCATCTGGGTCGTCATCGGCGGCGGCCTGCTTCTGTTGCTGCTGATGGTCGGCTCGTACAATGGCCTGGTGCAGTCGGACGAGACGGTCAACCAGGCCTGGGCGGACGTGGAGTCGAGCTACCAGCGGCGGATGGACCTGATCCCCAACCTGGTGGAGACCGTCAAGGGGGCCGCCGACTTCGAGCAGAGCACGCTGGAGGCCGTGACCCAGGCCAGGGCCAGCGTCGGCAAGGTGCAGCTCTCGGCTGCGCCGTCCGAGACGGAGCTGGCACAGTTCCAGGCTGCCCAGGACCAGCTCGGTGGGGCGCTCAGCCGCCTGCTGGTCACCGCGGAGGCCTACCCCCAGCTCATGGCCACCCAGTCCTTCCGGGATCTCCAGGCCCAGCTCGAGGGCACCGAGAACCGCATCAACGTGGCGCGGCGCGACTACAACGCGGCCGTGCGCGACTACAACACGCGGCGGCGGAGCTTCCCGACGGTCCTCCTGGCCGGCGTCATGGGCTTCGAGGGTCGGGCCGGCTTCCAGGCCGCCGAGGGGGCCGAAAGCGCGCCGAAGGTGGACTTCGGCGGCCAGCCCTGAGTACCGCCTGATGAGCCTGCCCCTGCGGCGCAGCGAAGATCCGGCTTTCTGGTTCGGCCCGGCCGACCGTGAGGCGGTGGCCCAGGCTGCCAGGCTCGCGGAGGCCGGCCATGCGGGAGAGATCGTGCCCTGTGTCGTGGCCCATTGCGCGCCACCGGCAGTCCAGGCCTGGCCTGCGGCGGCCTTGGGGTCGCTGGCCGCGGCCTCGCTCACGGCCCTGGGCCTCCAGGCCCTGCCCTGGACCGCAGGCGGGGCGCTCGAGCTCTGGATCCTCCTGCCCCCCTTCTGCGGGGCGGCCGTCGGTTGGCTGCTCGGGCGCCTGCTCCCTGGGCTCGAGATCCACCTGCAGTCGGACCGGGCCTTGCAGCAGCGCGTCGAGCAGGGGGCAAGACTGGCCTTCCTCGCCGAGTCGGTCTTTCGCACCCGGGACCGGAGCGGCATCCTGATCTTCGTGGCCCTCCGGGAACGGAGGGTCACCATCCTGGCCGACGAAGGCATCCACGCCGTGGTGCCGACGACCGCCTGGGAAACCATCGTCGCCGACCTGACGGGGGCGCTGCGGGCAGGCAGGCCGCGCGAGGGTCTGATCGACGCGATCGCGGCCTGCGGGCGCCTGCTCAGCGCCTGCGGGCCTCAGCTCAAGCCGGATGAGACGAACGAACTGTCCGACGCCCTTCGCCTGGCCCCCTCTACGGAGAACCGCGATGCTTAGCCGCCCCAGCCATGGCTTCGGCCTCTTCGCGGCGATCAGCCTGGCCGCGCTCCTGCCCTTGGGGCTTGCGGCCGGCCCGCACGAATCGGATGCCCGGCCATCGGCCCCTTCTCCGGCCAGCGGGCCGCAGGGGCGGGCGCCCATGGACCGGGACCTTCGGCGCTGGCTCGAAGCCAAGCATGGCCCTGAGAAGGCGATGACCCTCGTCCGCATGCATGGCGACCTGGACCTGCGCGCCTATGGCACCGCCCTGCACCGCTTCACCTGGCCGGCAGGCGAGCGCATGGCCCTGCTGCCCTTGCGCCGCGCGGAGCTCCGCGCCCTTGCCCGGAACCCGGGGGTCGCCGCCCTGGCCGGCGCCGACCCGCGGCTCGCCGGCCAGGACGGCGCGGCGGACTCGCGCGACGAGGGCCGTCCCGACCTCCCCGCTGCGGCCGTCCGCCCGACGCGCGACGAGCAGCTCGTCGCGCGCGCGAAGGCGGCCCCGCCGTGGCCGGCCTGGGGCGCTTCGGGCTCCCAGGCCGGGGCGGCGAAGGAGGCCCGCCGGGAGGACCGCGGCGCGGAGCCGGCAGGAGTCCTTGCCGTCGACGGCTGGTTCGACGTGGCCGACGGCCACGCCGCCAGGGAGGCCTGGTCCCTCGGCTACAAGGGCCAGGGGGTTCGGGTCGCGGTCATCGACGACGCGGTGGACTTCAACCACCCGGACCTCATGGACACCTGGGCGACCCTGCCGCCCGGTCATCCCTTCGCCGGCTGGCCCCAGGTCTTCGATCCCGAAGTGGGAATGCTGGCGGCGGCGGACCGGATCGCGGCGCAGGCCGATCCCCAGGCCCTGCCCTCCAGCAGGAAGGCCATCGGCGGGATGATCGACCTCTACCAGGAGGACACGGCGCTGCCCGTCGAGGGCGCCGACCACCGTTCGGCCTGCTTCCGTCCCCTGCAGTACCTGGATGACGAGCATCCCCGGGAGCTCGGCGCAGCGACCTGCGACTTCCGCGTGCCCGCCGCCTCGAAGAGCGGCCGCCTGCGTTACGGGCACCATCCGGATCCCACCTTGATGTCCCTGGGCGGGGCGGAAGGGCGCGTCGGCGAGTGGGCAGGCGTCCTGCTCCTCGATGCCTCCGTGGCAGGCGTCTACGACACCGTCTACGTGGACATCGACAACGATCGCGACTTCACGGACGAGAAGCCGGTGTCGCGTGGCTCGCCCTCGTCCTGGCGAGACCTCTCGGAGCCGGCCGACGGCCTGGCGGACCTGGCCGGTGGCCTGCTGTACTGGATCAGCGACGGCGAACAGGCCTTTCCGGGAAGCTGGGTCTGGGGCCTGGACGCCGAGGTGCCGCCCGCCGGGCGGGTGATCGGGCTGCACTGGGTGCAGGGGGCCCATGGCACGCTCTGTGCCTCGAACATCGTGTCTCAGGGTCGCCTGGGGGTCCCGCCCGGGCGCCAGCTCGCCTTCCGGGACCTGCCCGGCGACGGTCGTCCGACACAGGTGAATCCCGGCATGGCCCCCGAGGCCCGCATCGTGTCGATCGGCGACGTCTACGTGGGGGGCGAGGCCCTCTTCCAGGCCGCCTGGCGCTACGCCGTGTTCGGTCATGTGAGGGACCGCACGGACGACGACCTGCAGGTGGTGTCCAACTCCTACGGTTGGTCGGACGTCGACAACGACCGTTGGGAGGCCGACTCGCGGCTCATCGATCATTACGTGCGCCGCTTCGCGCCCCAGACCCTGTTCCTGACCGCCACCGGCAACGGAGGGCCGGGCTACGGCAGCCTGACCCCTCCCAGCCCGGCCACGGGCCTGGACATCGCCGCCTCGACGCAGATGGGTTCGACGGGCATCGATTCGATCACCGAGACCACGCAGATCCCGTTCGGCGACCTGATCCCGTTCTCCAATCGCGGCCCCGGGGCGACCGGCGACCACGGCCCTGACCTGGCGGCCGATGGGGCCGATGCGGCAGGCGCACTGCCGCTCAACTACGTCCAGGACGGCGCGCTCGCGCTTGCGACCTGGGGCGGCACGAGCCGCTCGACGCCGGTGGCGGCGGGGGGGGCGGCACTCGTCTACCAGGCCTTTCGCCAGGCCCAGGGTCGCTGGCCCGACTGGGAGGAGGCCCGCGCCCTGCTGATGGGAGGAGCGCGCTTCGCCGGCTACGACACCTTCACCAGCGGGGCCGGCACCTTGGACGCCGGTGACAGCGTGCGTGCCGCAGCCGGCCTGGGAGGCATTTACGCCCTCCCCTCGGCGTGGTCGGCGGGCGGCTATGGCGGCCGCAACCGACCGGCGTTTGCCAACCTCGTCGAGGCCGGAAGGCCGACGACCGTCAGCCTCACCCTGCACAACCCCGGGCCCGAGCCCGTCACCGTCCGCCTGTCGGGCCAGCGCCAGCAACTGCTGGGCGCGACCCCGATCCGCTACACCGCCGACCGCCTGAAGGAGGCGGGCAGCGGTGGCGAACTGCCCGACCACCTGCTGGCCATCGATCGCAGCGCGATCCCCGGCGGCACGGACCTGATGGTGGTTCGGGGTAGCTACCCCCTGGCGCAGTTCGCCCCCCAGGGAGACCAGCGGGACGTGAATGTCTGGGGGCTTCGGGTCTACCAACACCGTGACATCAACGGCAACGGCCGGCTGTGGACGGATCGCAACGGCAACGGCACCGTGGACTCGCGCCTGCTCGGTGACGGCTACCTGCGGGTGGACCGGGAAGCAAGGATCGATGCCCGCGGAGGGGCTTCGCTCCCGGCCGAGGGCGTCGAGGGTCGGCTGGCCTGGTTCGGCCCTTCCTGCCCCGGCCTCAACGGTGAGCCGGCCCAGCCCGTCCAGGACCCGAGCGGCGCCATCGCCTTGATCCCCGACGGCGACTGCGACGACGCATCCATGCTTGCCCGCTTGCAGGAGTCGGGCGCCATCGCTGCCCTGGTCCTTGCCAACGAGGGGCAGGCGCTCCGGGAACTGGACCTGCCGGAGGATGGCCTGCCCTACCTGATGGTGCGCTCGGAGGACGGCACGAGGCTCCGCGACCGCCTCCTGGCCGGCGAATCCCTGACCGGCCGACTGCGGAAGCACACCATGTCTCGGGGCCTCGATGCCTTGCCGCTGGTTGACTACGCCGCCTCGGAGATGGAGCCCTACGAGTACATCCGCATGAGCGAAGAGTACAGCCCGCGGAACAGCTGGGAGATCGGCATCCACCATCCGCTGGAGCGCTGGTCGGACGGTCTTTACCTCGGCCTGGCGCACACCGGCCCCAGCGCGGCGGTCACCGAGACCCAGTTCAGCCTCCGGCTCGACTTCCTGGCCCACCGCCCATGGCCGGCGATCGCCATCGCCCCGACCCTGACCCTGCCTGCCCGAGGCCAGGCGTCGGTGACCGCCGTGCTCAGCCTGCCACAGGACTCCCCGCCCGGGCTCTACGAGGGCGCGATCTTCGCCGATTACGAGCGGGCTGCCGGCGATCTCCCGGTGCGCGGCCCTGGGGGCTACGAACTGCCCGGCCGCCGCCTGGTGGTCCCGGTCTCGGCCGTCGTCGGCAGGCCGATGGGCTGGCAGGGCAGCCAGACCTTCGGTGCCGCCACCCTGCCGGCTCCCGGCGAGGCCCTGGCCCCTGTGGCGGGCTACGCCAACGACCGCATGCGGGGCGCCATGAACTGGAATTGGCGGGCCGAGTCGGGCGACTGGCGCTTCTTCTTCCTCGATGCCGTCGAGGCCGCGGCGGACCGTCGCCTGATCACCCGCCTTACCTGGCCCGACCGGACCGCCGAGCGCTCCGACATCGACACGCGCATCTTCGGGCCCGGCCCGGACCGCTGGCCCGACCCGGAGAGGCCCGTCGGCGATCCGGGCCAACAGGCCGCTGACGATCCTGACTGGTACGGGCCCTATGCCTTGCAGCGCATCGGCGCCAGCCCCTACCTGGTCAACGGGAGCATCTGGCCCTTCCAGACCAGTTCCGGTCGCGGCGAGGACTGGGTCGCCGCTCCCGCCGCCGGGGGCCTGCACCTCCTGGCCCTGCACAATGTCCGTTACGACGGCGCGGCCATCGCGCAGCCCTTCCAGCTCACGGTCAGCTCGGCATCACTGAAGCCCGCCGCGCTCGAGCTCTACGGCACGGCGTGCGCGAGCATCCAGCTGACGCCCGAGTTGGACTTCGGCCGATTGGCGGTCACCCCCTTCGGGCTCAGCGGCCCGGCCCAGGTGGAGTCAGGGCTTTCGATCAATCAGGACGACGATCAGGATCCGAGCAGCGCCAGCTTCACGCGCACCCTGACCGTCGATCTTCCGACGGCCTACATCGCGCTCGCCATCAAGGGACGTCCCAGCGACGACCTGGATCTCTTCCTGCGCTTTGACGCTGACGGCGACGGAGCCTTCAGCGAGGCCGAGACCGTTGCCAGCGGCACCTCGCCGGCGGCCGACGAGGCGGTGCGACTCGCCTATCCTGTGGCCATGGGGCGCTACCAGGTGCTGGTCCACGGCTACAAGGTGGCTGGCGGCAGCGGCAGCTTCGAGCTCGCGACGGACATCCTGGCAGGCGATGGGCTTGGCGCCCTGGTGTCAAGGGAAGCGCTGGGCGCTGGCCAGAGCGCTACGATCAAGCTGTGTCCGAAGGACGCCCAGTCGCTGGGCGCCGAGCAGATGCGTGGCCTGGTCCTGCTGGGCCCCGAAGCCGCTCCGGCCCTGCTGGAAGTGCCCGTGACCTGGCGCCGCCGGCTCCCGACCCTCCACCTGCCCCTGCAGTTCCTCCGCGAGGGCCTGCGCTGATGAAGGAGCCCTGCTGCGCCGCCGGCACGGCCATGCCGGCGCCTGTTGCGGCCCGTGGTCCGTCCGCGGCCTGGCGTCCCGTGGCCCTCGCCGTCCTGCTCTTCCTTTCCAGCACTGCCCCGATCGCCGGCGCCCGGCCGGAGGTGCCCAGACTCCAGGGTCCGGTCACGGACCTGGCTGGACTCCTGACAGCAGAGCAGGAAGCGGACCTGACGGCGCGCCTGGCCGGCCTGGAGCAGGACACGGGAGCCCAGGTGGCGGTGCTGACGGTGCCTCGCCTGGACGGCGAGCCCATCGAGAGCTTTGCGATCGAGGTCGCGCGCGCCTGGGCCCTGGGGCAGGAGGGCCGCGACAACGGCCTGCTGATCCTGGTCGCGGTCGAGGAGCGGGAGCTCCGGATCGAGGTGGGAGAGGGGCTGGAGGGGGCCGTCACCGACCTGGCCAGCAAGCGCGTCATCGACGAACGGATGGTGCCGCGCTTCCGCGAGGGCAACTACGACCAGGCGATGGTCGCCGGCGCCACCGGCATGCTCACCGCCGCCTACGCGCTCGACCTGTCGCGGCCCGCCGAATTGCCGGCTGCCAGCGATTT
>WBZV01000149.1_pt1 | contig 47881 bp, 53 predicted proteins | sample 5204221 | NCBI WGS metagenome assembly WBZV01 (sample SAMN12344360, study PRJNA552823) | activated sludge metagenome | biome: Activated sludge suspended growth; feature: Nitrification reactor; material: Wastewater; isolation source: activated sludge from nitrification reactor of wastewater... | reverse complement strand
TCGGGTGCGCTATTACCGACCCAAAATCCCACGACCCTCGCAACCCCGTGTCTCCAAGAAACCCATTAACAAATGGCAGGTCGATAAAGCCAAACGAATGGCAAACGCTTAATTCAACAGTATTGGGTGGTCGGGGAGGGCGGCTGGCTCGATCCGGAGACCGGCGAGCGGTTCGACGATTACGGGCGATCGCTGGGCCTTTGCCACCAGTCGGATTGGCCGGCCGGGCGGTTCGTCACTACCATCCTGAGCTGCGCCCATTTGGACCAGAACCCGGCGAACAACGACCCGGCCAATCTGGCATCGCTGTGCCCGCGCTGCCACTTGCGCCACGACCGCCAGCAGCATATTCAGAGCGCGTACCGCAACCGGCGAAAACGGTGGGCGGTCCGGGATTTGTTTGATTGAAGGAAGCGAGCCAATGAGCCAAGCGATCCTTGTTGTTGCCGAACCCAGCCCGGTACCGGCAGCGCTCAGGCCCGCTTCAGGTACTGCATCGCGCACAGGGTAGCGCCCTGCGGGTCCTGCAGGACGCAGAAGCGGCCGACGTCGGGGATATCTTGCGGTGGGCGGAGCACCTTGCCGCCCAGCGCCTCGGCCTGGTGGGCAACAGCGTCCGCGTCGTCCACCGTGATGTAGACGCCCCAGGCCGGCGGCCGCCCGGCGCACTCGGGCGGTGCGGTCATCATCCCGCCGACCGCCTCGCCGCCAACCTTGACCAGGACGTAGCCGCCCCCGTCCGGATAATCCTCGGTCTCCCAGCCGAATAGCGCGCCATAGAAGGATCGGGCGGCAGCCACGTCGGCGGTCATCAGCTCGGTCCAACCGAACGCACCGTGTTTCATCAGGCTCTCGTTCATCGTCATCGCTCCTCAGGGGGGTGTAGAAGGGTCTCATCGGATAGGGAAGGGTCGGGCGCCGAAGCACGTCGCAGCGGTCGGGGTGTCCAACCACCGGCTTTTGCTGATCACGGTCGCGGCTCTCGCGCCGGCCAGAGGCGGTGGACCGCCCAGCGGACCACGCCCCACAGCTCGACGGCCGCGCCGTCGGACGGGTCGCCGGCCGTGCCATCGGCCGACTCCAGCAGCAGCCGGCCGGCGGTGTCGCGGCCCAGGCGGCGCAAAGCGAAGGCGCCCGCCACCACCACTACCACCAAGCTGCCGGCGGTCGGCGGTGCGGCTCGGTCCACCACCAGCAGATCGCCGTCACGGACACCGGCTTCTCGCAGCGTGTCGCCGGCAACGCGCATGAAAAACGTGCGCTCGGGATCGCGGACCAGGTGCTCGTCCAGGCTCCACTGGTATTCGATCGCATCGTCGGCCGGAGCAGGCGCACCGGCCAGGACCGGCGCGGCCCGCAGCGGCCGGCCGGCGTCGATGTCGCCGGCGGGGAACAGTGGGTCGGGACGCGGGCGGGATGCCCGCGCGGCGGACAGCTTGGTAACGGCCGCAAACATGCGTTTACCTCCGATAGGAACGGACCAGACCGACCACCACCCCGAAGACCTGTAAGCGCTCGCCAGGGTGCAACACCGGGTAGGCGGGATTGGCCGGCTTCAGCACCGCCTCGCCGGCTTCCACCGCTAGGGTCTTAAGGGTGAGTTCGCCATCGATGACCGCCACCACCACATCGCCGGGCCGAGCCGGCGCATCCCGCTCCACCACCACCCGGTCACCAGGATGGATGCCCGCCCCGATCATCGAGTCACCGGTCACCGGCACCAGCACCGTCTGGGACGGCCGCCGGACCAGGTAGGCGTCAAGCGAACAGACCTCGCCGCCGTCGGCGACCGCCAGTGGCGCTCCTGCCGGCACTGGTGCTTCGGCCAGCGGTCGGGCGAAGAACCGCGCAGTCGGGGTCCAGCGCCCGGCCGGGCTGCGTTCCAGAAATCCCGCTGCCCGCAACCGGCGCAGTACTTGGGCCACCCCATCGCGCGAGGCCAGCCCCAGCACCTCCCGCAGGGGGCCGTAGGCCGGCAGGCTGCGCCAGCGGGCGTAGTAGTCTTGGAGCCGCGCCAGGTAGGCGGCATCGTCCGGTTGCTTGGGCATGGCGGTTAATCGAAAGCGTACAAATGTACGCCAATAATGGCGCGGCTCGACGTTGCTGTCAAGAGGCAATGAATCAGCGGTCGGCCAGGGGGAGCGGAGCGGTCAACTGGCGGTCGGTGGGACGGGTCAGCCCGCGATCGACCAGCTAATGCAGCGTCGGCGCGTTGGTCCCGCAGCAGTGCTTGTACTTGCGGCCGCTGCCGCAGGGGCATGGTTGGTTACGGCCGACTTTCGAGCGCGCTTTGCGCTGCGGCATGGGCGACGACGTGCGGGCGCGACATTGCGGCTCAAAGTGGCGGTAGATTGCGGGGAGGTCGTCTTCCTAATCAACGTGTCCTTGCGGTCCGTTGATCGGATGTCGGGCGTCGAGACTCTGCTCTTTGGTGTATAACATAACGGTCTGAGCGTTATGTGGAAGTTCTATCATCATGTGTTGGGCACGCATCGAAGACGAGCCGACTGATTGGCGTCAAAGGATAGCGCGCGATTTCCTCTGTTTTCGCCTCCCGTTCAGTACGATATCGAACGATAGAGAATATGCCATGTGGAAATATTTCGCCCATGCCCGGAGTGTTCCCGGTGCGGCACCGGGAATCGAGCACGAAGAAATCGCCGACCTTCCTCGTGGCGCGGGGCAAGTACAGATCCGGTGTATCGATTATTGTCCCGAGCAGGTCTCGATCCAAGAGATCCACGACCTGGAAGAGTTCTTGGCTCGACATCGCCCGGAATGGACGGCGGTACGCTGGATCAGCGTCGATGGTTTATCGGATACCCGCGCCATCCAAGTGTTGGCGACCAAGTACGATCTGCATCCGCTGGCGATCGAAGATATGCTGCAAAAAACTCAGCGGCCTAAGGTTGAAGCGTATGGTGGCGAAGGCAGCGAATTCATGGCCCGCTTGTTTATCGTGGCCCATGCCGTGCAGTTTCAGGAAGGGCGCTTGCAACACGAACAGGCGTCGATTTTCCTCGGGCACAAAACCGTTTTGACCTTCCAGGCGAACCGGAGCACGGAGTGGGATGCCATTCGCCAACGGATCAGCGCGAAAGGTTCGCGCTTGCGTAAGAGCGATGCCAGCTTTTTGGCGTATTCGCTGCTGGACGCTATCGTGGACAGTTGTTTTCCGATCCTTGAAGTCTGCAGCGAACGGGCGGAAGAATTGGAAAGCCTGATCCTCGGCAATCCCCAATCCGATCTCATTAGCCAAATCCACCAGTTCAAGCGGGATTTGCTGTTGCTGCGCTGGGTGGTTTGGCCAATGCGCGAAATGGTCGCCTATCTCCAGCGAGAGTCGCACGAATGTGTGAGCGAGACGACGCGCATTTATTTGCGCGATCTATACGATCACGTCGTACAGATCATCGATCTGATCGAGACCTATCGCGAAATTGCCAGCGATTTGATCGATACGTATATGTCTTCCGTATCGAATCGCATGAACGAAGTCATGAAGGTCTTGACTCTGATCGGCACGATCTTCATTCCCCTAACGTTTCTGGCCGGAGTTTACGGGATGAACTTCCATCACTTTCCAGAGTTGGACCTGGAATGGGCCTACCCCGCTTTTTGGGGCGTATGCTTGATCCTAGCAGGCATCATGATATGGATGTTCCGACGCCGCCATTGGTTGTGAGGACACGAACGTCGTCCGATGGAGTTGCGGGATGTGAGGTGCTTCCGCTCGTCCATCGTTTTGTCTCGGATAAGACAGAATGATAAATTTTGTCTTATCATAGATTTACAGTACAAGTAAGACGAGCTACAAGGTGTTTGAAAACAGCTTAGTTTTTCCTAGGTTGCACCCCAATTTTAAGATATGAAAACTAATCGTTGCTCAGAGCAAGGAGCGCATTAATGATGAAGGCCCTTCGGTTTCGTGTGCAGAATTTTCGCAACATTAACGATAGTGGTTGGATTCTTCTTGAGCAAGTGACGGCTTTTGTTGGAAGAAACGAATCCGGTAAAACCACGCTGCTGAAAGCCTTTCACAAATTCAACCCGGCGACGCCAGAACCTTACGATCCACAGAAAGAGTTTCCACGCGACCGTTATACGCGCGATTATGTGGCAAAGGGTTCGAAGGGTGGAGACTGGCCTGTATGTTCTGTGGCTTTCGCTATCTCTGATAACCTGAATGCTAAAATTTCCGAAGTTTTGGAGCCAGGTCAACAACCCCCCATCGAGGCTATCCTGACTCGCTATTATGATGGGTCTCTTTCAATCGAGTACTCTCCATCTATTGAAGATAATCTTCTTACACCAGAACCAATTTTAACCGCCCTTAATAAATTTGCATCAAGTGCTCGACGACTTCAGGCTCCTACCCCAGATCAAGAGGAGGCAACAGCACCACAGCGCAAAGTTATGGCTGAATGGGCAATATCGTGGCAGGATCGCTTAAAGGCAAATCACGATTTGCGGAACGAACGCGGTGTGGAACTTCTGACTTCTCTTCGGAACGAAGTGGAAGGTAAGAGCAACCCACAGACGGCCGATATGGTGGAAACGCTTCAGGAAGCTATAACGTCTGTACGGGATGTTGCTGTCAAGGGTTCTGTAGTTAGCCTGATTAATGATCTGGTAAAAGAAAACATTCCCGTTCTGATCTACTTTGATAACTATGGTATTCTGGACAGTGCTATCTGGCTCCCTCGTTTCCTCCAAGACCTACAAAATAAGCCGACAGACACACATATACGAACCATCAATGCTATGTTCAAGCATGTTGGTCTTGATCCAAAGGAAGTAACTAAATTTGGCCAGCAAAATAGCCAACCCACGCCAGAACAGCTTGCAGCCGATCAGCGCCACAAGGAAGAGCGTGCAATCCGTTTGAATTCAGCATCAAACGATATCAGTTTACGTTTTTCAGAATGGTGGTCACAACGCCGCCATAAGATTCGCTATCATGCAGATGGCGACTATTTCCGCATTTGGATTGCTGATGATAAACGACCAGACGTTGAAATTGAGTTGGAGGCCCGTAGCAAAGGATTTCAGTGGTTTTTTTCCTTCTATCTATTGTTCTTGGTTGAATCAAATGAGGGTCATAAGGATGCGATCTTGCTTCTTGACGAGCCAGGTATGCACTTGCACCCAACAGCTCAGCAGGAGTTAATTGATTTTTTTGAGAAACTTTCTGAACTAAACCAGCTTATCTATACAACACATTCTCCATTCTTAATTGACGGCGAACACCTACACCGCGTTCGGCCTGTCACTGAAGACGAAACAGGTCATTCACGAATTTCCGCAGAGACTTGGCCGAAAGACCGGGAAACGATTTTTCCTCTGCAAGCCGCTGCTGGATATGCGATGGTGCGCGGCTTGTTTCAGCACCGAAAAAACGTGCTGGTCGAAGGCATGAGCGACTTCTATTATCTACATGCACTTTCGCAAAAGTGTGGAGCTACCAATCGCATTACACTTCCAGATGATATCTATATTACCCCATGCGGAGGGACGAAATTAGTTGGACACCTTGCCAGCCTATTTTTAGGTCAGAGTGTTCGCCCACTTGTCCTCCTTGATGGTGACAACGCCGGACGAACCCGCCGCGATGCTCTATTAAAGGAGTTGTATGTTAAACATGAGAGCGGAATCCTAATGCTTGACGACGTTATAGGCCGTTCCGGACAAGAGGTTGAAATCGAAGATATTCTTGGTGAAACAGTTATTCTACCTAGTATTGAAGCTGTCCTTGGAAAACAAATAAAGCTTACTGAGGAAGAGCGTGAGATTGGCAGCCTAGTGAGTCAAATTAAAGCGGCGGCAAAAAGGCAGGGTGTAGAGCTTCAAGACGGTTGGAAGGCATTGGTTGCTATCCAACTTGTATCTGCTTGGGCAGAGAAAAAGACAGCCTTGCCGGATACGGTCCTTGATACCGCAGCGATGTTGTTCTCAGCCATTCGCAAAAGTTTTGAAGAACTGCCGGTAGTTGAAAAGATTGGAGCGGTGTGATAATCGGCAGTATGGAAAAATACCGATTAAGTTCATTCCTCAAATTCCACTCCGCAAGGGCAAATTTGGATGCTGCCGGTTCGGTCCATACAAGGGGTAGTATCAATCCGTATCCTCAAAAAGGATTTTTTGTCATCCAGAAAGAATTTTCTTGAATGTAGTTACAAATTGTGGTTATATATAATATGGAGTTCGAATGGAACGAAGACAAACGCCAGAGCAACATCCGCGACCACGGGGTTGATTTTGTGGGCGTGACACAGCTTTTCGATGGCAGGCCGGTTTTCAGCTACGCCACGCCGAGAAACGATGAGGAGCGATGGGGAACCGTTGGGCTGATCGGCGAAAAGTTCTATCTGGTGGTCTGGACGAAACGCAACGAGAGGGTGCGGATTATCTCCGCATACAGAGCCGATGACTGGGAAATCAGGGAATACCGGAAGCTATTCGGCGGAGCAGCTTGAAGCCATGCGCGAGCGTGGCGAGAACAAAACCGATTTGGGCATGAGCCACGCGGAGGCCATGCGCCGCCGCCATGCCGATGCCGACGCACCCAAGCCCTATGCCGGTTGGGAAAACACCATCACCGTGGGCTTGCCCGAACCCAAGGAACAAATCACCTTGCGCCTTGATCGGGACGTATTGCGGTGGTTTCGGACCAAAGGCAAGGGCTATCAGACCCTCATTAATGCGGTGTTGAGGGGTTATTACGAACATGAGAACCCGCATAAGAACCCGTGAGTGGGCGTTTTGAGTCTCTCGACAGCTCAGAGGAACGAAGCATTCGCGCGCAGGAACGCCGCGTAACCCTGCTCTTCTAAAATGCCCGCCGCCAAGCCCAAAACAGCTTGGGCTGCGTCTTCCTCGCTCGCGGTGAAGCGGTAGCCGTTGAGTTCGAGAAACAGAACACCGATTACAAAACCGGTTCGTTTGTTGCCATCGAGGCAAGGACGGTTGCGGACAATCCCCACCGTGTAGGCCGCCGCCATGTCGAGGATGCCAGGCGTCTGGGCATAAGCGGAAATCTGCCGGGGCCGGGCAAGCGCGGATTGCAGCAAGGCCATATCCCGCATTCCCGCCGCGCCGCCATGCAACGCCAGCAGGCGATCATGCAACGCCAGAGCATCCTGCTCTTCGATCCAGACCGGTTCCGTCATTGCGCGAGGACGTGCAGCGTATTGCGGTAACGGCTGATGATGTCCTCGGCCTTCGCCATTTTTTGCTCAAAGGCCGGATCGTAAGGTGTCAGCCAGTAACTGCCATCCGGCGCTTCAACCAAAAACAGGGCTTCCCCGTCCCGCGTGTGCAGACGGTCGATAACGCTTTTCGGCAGGACCACCCCCAACGAATTGCCGAATTTGCGGACTTTGAGTTCAACCATGTTCACGCCTCCTATGTTATTACCAACGTAATAACATTCGGGCGATTTTGCAATCTTTATGTTACATAATGGTTAGACGCTTGAAACCGTAGCTAAAAATAAACTATCTGATTTTTATTGAGTTTATACCAAAAACTCGATAGACTGAAAATTATCTGTTAATTATCTGTCGAGGTGCGCCATGTTTACGATGGACTCCATACACCCTGTTTCGGATTTTAGCCGCAAGCCTGCCGAGCACATTAAGCGGCTAAAAGAAACGGGAAAGCCTGAAATTCTGACCGTGAATGGCAAGGCCGAACTGGTCATCCAGTCCGCCAAAGCCTATGAAGAGATGGTGGAGCTACTCGGGACGCTCGAAAAAATCGCCCGCGCCGCCAAGGAATACGACAAGGGGTAAGGGATTCCGGTTGACGAGTTTTTTCACGATTTCGAGAAAAAGCACGGCTTGAAGCGCGATGCCGTATAGGGTTGAGATTTGCCCCCGAGGCGGCGAAAGAGATCGAGAAAATCTATCTCTACATCGCGCAGGATTCCCCCGGCAACGCGGCGCGTTGGTATTTTGCCATTCACGACAAGATTCAGACGTTGAAGGAGTCGCCGAATCGTTACGCGATGGCTTTTGAAAGTCGTTTCTACAGCTACGAAATCCGAAACCTGATTTTCGGGAGCTATCGGGTGTGCTGTTCCGGGTACAGGAAAAAACCGTTCAAATCCTTCATGTAAAGCATGGCGCACAAGAACGAACGCCGTTCTAATCCAATTAGTGCTGATGGACATGATGCAGGTCCGGCGCATGAGGATGGTTGTGCTGCATGGATTCATGCCGGTGAGGGTGACTGTGCATTCCAACTGGCATCGGAGAATGCGTGTGCGTATGATGGCCATCGTCATGGGTATGGGCGTGTTCATGCTCCATCGCTTCGTGCGCGTGCTCGTGTTCGTGCTGTTCCGTCATGTGCAAGATGACGCCCGCCATCATCAGGACCCCGCCGCCGATCAACCACACACTCAAGTTTCGTTCGCCTAATCCAAAGGCGATAAGTGCGCCGATAAAAGGGGCGGCCCCGAATACGGAACCGGTCCGCGCGGCTCCGAATGTTCGTTGTGCCAGCAGATAAAAACGCAAGCTGAGGCCGTAGCCGGTTGCGCCGATGAGGAACAAGCCGAAGCCGTCCAGCCAAGGGAAAGTCGATGGTCCCGTTGCCATCGCGATCAGGAAGGAACACACTGCGCCGAGAGCCGCTTTACCCAACACCACGCGTCCGGGGTCGATGTCGGCCAAAGCCCGCGATAGCGTATTGTCAATTCCCCATGCCACGGTCGCGCCCATCACGGCGAGCAAGCCCAAAACTTGCGGCGCGCCGCTTTCGGTGCTGTCAAGCACCAGTAGAACGCCACCACTGGTGAGCAGGAGGATGGCCAGACCCACGCGCCGGTCGATTTGCTCCCGATAGAACAAAGAGGACAGCGCCACGGTAAACACGGCTTCCAGTGCAAGCATGAGTGAGGCGCTCATGCCGCTTGTGTGTTGTAGTCCCCAAGCGAGGGCCGCCGGTCCGATGACCGCGCCAAAGAACGCCATGAGCAACAGGCGTGGCCAGTGTTGCCGTTGCAAAGCCGCCTCTTGAGCAGTGGTGGAGCGCAACAGCCATCCGGCGATCGCTGCCCCGGCATAGAGCAGCGCCGCAGTCATCCAGCTACCGATATGAGTCCCTGCTTTCTGCACGAGAGGTGCGCTTGCTCCAAACAAAACAGCGGCAAGCAACGCCAACAAAGCACCCTGCACGATTGAGGAGTTTTTCATGCCCGCTATTTTGCACGGCCCTTTTGTTGCCTACCAGCCTCAAGCAAGACAAGGGGTTAGAAAGTCGTGGACAACCGCGCGAAAGGGAACCGTTTTACCGCATCCCGAAGCGTGCAACGACGCCGCGCTGGAACAAATGAGCGCGGGCGAGTCAAAATTGCTTGCGAGAAAGCGATACTCAAGCGGAATGAAGGAGGTGCCGGTGTCCGTCGATCTTCGCAAGCGTATCGTCGACCTGAGCAAAAAAGCGGCCTTTGCCACCAACAAACACGGGATCGAAGGCCAGCGTGCCCAAGTGGTTCTGGTGCTGGACATTTCCGCATCGATGAACGCGCTCTACAAATCGGGAGTCATCCAACGGGCCATCGAGCGAATACTGGGGCTGGCGGTGGCTTTTGATGATGACGGCCAGATCGACCTGCTACTGTCCGGGACGAATGCCTACCCACTGCCGGCGGTGACGCTGGAGGAGATCGAAGGCTACGTCGAGCGGGTGATTTTGGCGCGGTACAAAATCCGAGAAGCCACGAATTACGCCCCACCGTTGCGGCTGTTACGGGAGAAGTATCGCGCTCCCCAACCGGCCCCCGCGTTCGTGATCTTCCTGACCGATGGCGGCAACGCGGATCGGTCGGCCACGACCGAGGTAATCCGCGAGCTGTCCCGCCAGCCAGTGTTCGTGCAATTCGTGGGGATCGGCAAGGAAGACTTCCCGTTTCTGCGCAAACTGGACGAGCTGCCCGGTCGTCTGATCGACAACGCCGGTTTCATGCAGGTCAACGACCTTGATCAAATCAAGGACGCCGAGCTGTACGATCGGCTGTTGAACGAGTTCCCGCGCTGGCTGGAAAAGGCGCGGGAAAAAGCCATTCTTGACATTTGAGCACATCGGATGCGGGATCGACTGGCCGGCGGCGGTTGGGCGAACGCGGATCTGGCGAGCGAGATGTCGAGCGGGCACCGGGCTTGCCGGTCGGGGCCGCGATGTCGTGCCGCGCGAAAGAATCCAAGAATGCGAAGAGGTTGAACCCACCGTGAGCGACATCGTTCTGCGAGACGCCACCATCGCCGACTTGGCGGAGGTACTGGCCCTTAACCAAGCGCACCGGCCCCACGTTAGCCACCTGACGCCAACCGGCCTGCGCCAGTTGCACAAGCAGGCCGTCTATTTTCGGCTGGTGGAAGCAGCGAAAACCCTCGTCGGGTTCCTGATCGCCCTGGACCCGCTGGCCGAGTATGGCAGTCCTAACTTCCTGTGGTTCAAGGAACGGTACGAGCGGTTCGTCTACATCGACCGGGTCGCGGTGGTCGCCGAGAGATGCCGACACGGAATCGGGCGGCATTTGTACGAAGACTTGGAAACGGTCGCCAGCGCGCGAGGATTCGAGTTCCTGGCCTGCGAGTACAATCTGCGCCCCCCGAACGACGACTCCGCCCGGTTTCACGGTCGACTCGGATTCGCGGAGGTAGGCAGACAAGACACCGAACGGGGCCAAAAGACCGTATCGCTCCAGATCAAGCCCCTGCGCAAGTCGAGCGGCCCTGTCACCTCATCCACGTTTCCGGGCGGAGATTCCCGACCCGACACACCAAGCGGCACACCATGAGCGAAAAATCCCAACTCATCCTTCTCGGTCATTACAATCGCCTAATGAACGAACGCCTCTACGCGGCGACGGCGAAAATGCCAGAAGCGTTCCAGCGAGAAGACCGGGGCGCTTTTTTTGGCTCGGTGATTGGGACGCTGAACCACATCCTGATCGGCGATATCTTGTGGCTGAAGCGCTTCGCGCGGCACCCGAGCGGCTACCGAACCCTCGAACCCGTCCTGGCGATGGGCGATCCGGCCAGCTTGCGGGAAATCCGCTATCTCGACTTGGCGGAACTCCGGGCCGCCCGAGGCCGGATGGATCAGATGATCGTCGACTGGTGCGCGGACGTACGGGAAGAAGACTTGGCGCGGCCCTTGGCCTACCAGGATTTCGCGGGTCGTCCCCATTGCAAGAATCTGGGCGGACTGGCGCTGCACCTGTTCCTGCACCAGATTCACCATCGCGGGCAAGTTACCACTCTGCTCTCGCAAGCTGGCATCGATTTCGGTGACACCGACTTGCCGGAACTCCTCCCCGAAGAAGGCCCAATGCTCGGGGGCGGCGCGGCGACCGCCGAGGGCGGTTCCAGGCTCGCCTGACGGCATCGAGAAGCGCTACGGTGAGGTCCGCCTCGTAAAGACTTCGCAGTTGGGGGATCGCGATGCTGCACATCGTCTTGGAGCACGACCCGGCGGTCGAAGACCAACGGGTCATCGACGAAGGCTTCCTGACCGCCCAGGCGGACCGGGTGGGCGATCCCCATCTGGACGTATTCGCGTGCTTCCTCCGCGACGAGCGCCGGCAAATCCACGGCGGCCTGCTGGGCCGGCTGTGGTGGCGTTGGCTGTACGTCGAGCGGCTGTGGCTAGCGCCCGCCCTGCGCGGTCGAGGCCACGGACGCCACCTGCTGGAACGGGCGGAAACCCACGCCCGGCAGGCCGGCTGTGGGGCCGCCTTTGTGGATACCTTCGACCCGACGGCCTTAGCGCTTTACCGGCGCTGCGGGTATGAAACGGTCGCCGAGCTGGCCGATTTTCCGCCAGGCCAACGGCAATACTTTTTGGCCAAAACCCTCGGTCCGGCCGACCGGCTGATCGGGCTGGTCCGAGAACCCATCGACACCGGCGGGTGACCGGCCTACCAGCGGCACCCGAAATCGGATCGGACCGCAACGCGATAAGGCGCGCAGCCCAGGGCTCACGCATGAAACTCAGCCCCAGAGGAAGTGCAGGGCTCATGCATGAAATTGATCTTAAGGACTATCGGGCAAAGCCTCCAAGGAGCGGCCGCCGGCTGAATCGCTCCGCCAAGCGATTCCTCGGCTGGATTCAAGACGATTACCAGGGCACTCCGGAGGACGGCTCAGCTCGGTTGAGCAGCGGCGCCGACGTGGTCCGCGTCCTGCGCGGCGGGTCTTGGCGCCACTACCGCGCGCGCGGCGTACCGCTACGCGTACCCCCCGACACCCGCTATGACCACATCGGTTTTCGCTGTACCCGAACTCGGTCGTGAGCGCGGCCAGCGGGCAAGCCGGAGCGAATCGCCAGCGGGGGAGAGACGCGGGGCGATAAGAGAATAATACATACGCAACACCGTCAACGTCGCACGCCCAACTACGGTTGGCCGCCCCATCGTTTCCCCAGACCCTGCAGCACGCCACGCGGCACGCCCGATTAATTTCGCCTACATTTTTCGTGTACCCCGGACAAACCTTCGGTTTATCGGGTGACTACCTTCATCACCAAGCAAAGAGATTGCCCGGTCAGACAGCCACGCCGTGCAACGCTCCCTCTGGAGGATACTCATGATCGTCGCATTCACTCGGCGGACGTTTACGCTCACTTCCCTCAGTCTGGTCGCTCTCGGCGTGCCGGCTCATGCCCAGCAACCGTCAGGAAACGCCTACGACCACTATGTCGGGCATTTTGGCTCGAAGAACGTCAAACCACCTTACATCGGCGAAATCAGTGCCAAGTATTATGATGGCGACTCCGACGACCTGCTGACCGGCGGTCTTGGCAAGACGGGGCTCGCAGCGGCCGCGCCGCCTTTCGCGGACCCGCTCGCGCCGACCCCAGAAGAATTGCGCCGTAACGCCATTCACACCAACTATCGCGCGGTACTGGACATCCTGCCAGCGGGCGGCTACGGAACGCTGTACGGTCCGAACGTCACCAATGCCGGCGCCGTGACAGCGAGTGAGGGCAAGATCCCCGGATGGGAGTACCTCACTTACGCTGATGACGGCACGGGCCGCAAGAACGTGACGCTGATGGTGCAAATCCCGGATAGCTTCGACCTGAAGCAGCCCTGCATCGTCACCGCAACATCCTCGGGATCGCGCGGCATCTATGGGGCTATCGGCGCGTCGGGCGAGTGGGGCCTTAAGCAGGGCTGCGCCGTCGCCTACACCGACAAAGGTACCGGCAACGGCTTGCACGATCTGATGACCGATTCGGTCGGGCTAATCGACGGTACTCGCACCGACGCCGTGACCGCGGGCGAGCGATCTCACTTCACCGCCGACGTCACCGAGGCGGCGCGCGCCACCTTCAACGCCGCGACACCGAATCGGGTTGCCTACAAGCACGCCCACTCGCAACAGAATCCTGAGAAGAACTGGGGTAACAACACGTTGCAGTCGATCCGCTTTGCGTTCTACGTACTCAACGAGCAGTTCGGCAAGAAAGGATCGGATGGCAGCACCCGGATCGTCATTGATCCGAAGCACACCGTGGTGATCGCCTCCGGCCTCTCGAACGGCGGCGCCGGCGCGCTGCAAGCAGCCGAGCAGGACCTGTCTGGGCTCATCGATGGCATCGCGATCACCGAGCCCAACGCCCAGCCCACCAACGTGAAAAAACTCAAAATCGTACAGGGTACGACCGAACAGCCGGTGATCGGCAAGCCATTGCTCGATTACTTCACGTTCGCCAGCTTGTACCAACCCTGCGCCGCGCTGGCGCTCATCCCTGCCGACACGGCCGGCTATGCCATCGCCAATCTCCTCGCGCCCTCCGTAATCGCGCAAGGCGCAACGCGTTGCGCAAGCCTCGCCGCAAAGGGCCTCGTTGGGGGCGCGACGCCTACAGAACAGGCTGCGGATGCACTTGCCAAGCTGCACGCTTACGGCTGGCTGACCGACAGCGACACCTTGCAGCTTTCGCATTACGCCTTCGCCACGCCGGCAATCACCGTGACCTACACGAATGCGCTCGGAAGGGTCAGCGTGCTCGACAATTTGTGCGGCTTCAGTTTCGCCAATACCAATGCGGCTGGCGATCCGATTGCACAGGTGTCGGCAACGCAACTCGGCATATTTTCGACCGGCAACGGTATCCCGCCGACCAGCGGCGTTAACCTGGTTTACAACGACGCGGCGAACAGTGCGCCGGGTTTCGTCGGCAAGCGCGATCTTCTGGCATCGTCACCGTCGACCGGGGCATTCGACCTTGCGCTAGACGGCGCGATCTGCCAGCGCGACCTGACCGTGGGCAGCGACGTTGTCGACGGCGGTGCCCTCGACGTGAGCAAGGCGGCCTACGCGCGCCGCATCAGGGAGGGTATTGCGGAGGTGCAACTCACCGGGCGGCTACGCGGCAAACCGGCCCTGATCGTGCATGGCCGCGCGGATGCGCTGATCCCAGTCAACCATGCCTCGCGCGCTTACTACGGTGCCAATCAGCTCGCCGAGGGCAACGGTCACCGCAAGCTCTCGTACATCGAGGTCACGAACGCTCAGCACTTCGATGCGTTCCTGGGGTTCCCTGGGTATGCCGAGCGATTCGTGCCGCTGCATGTGTATCTCATCCGCGCACTGAATGCGATGTATGACCATCTGACGACTGGGGCGGCGCTGCCACCGTCGCAGGTCGTGCGCACCGTGCCGCGCGGACCGGAAGCATCGCCGATCACGGTGACGAACGTTCCAAACTTCTCCGCCGATCCTGCCTCCAGCGATCGGATCGAATTCAAACGGGATACGCTTTACATTCCCGACTGACAAGACCCAACGGAGGGGCGCCTTGCTGAAGCTGTCGGACGCCCCTCACGACGCTGGTCCTGCGTCGCGCCCGCCCGCTAGCTTCAGTGTCGGCGCCCCTAGATGCTGTAGTCACGAGATTTTAAGCCAGAAGGCGAGACAGGCGATGTGTATGACGGCGCGGAAAGAAGCGCTGTTTTTGGCATATCGGGTGGCAATGCCGCGCCATCTTTGCAGATGCGGGAAGGCATTTTCGACCAGATGGCGTTATCTCAGATAAATTCCATCCTCTCCAATCCTCCCTGGCCCATTCAGCACATAAATGCCGGCGGAATTGCCCCGGACATGGAAGGAAATGCTGCCGTTGGACACGTTGATTCGGTTGCCGGTCACGGCATCCGCGTAATTGCCATTTCGGATATTGCCCACGGTGATATCCTGATCGCCGCCCATGGCCAAGCCCACGACCGCGTAGCTTTCACCGTTGTGGTAATCCCGGACAAAGCTCATGCCCCCGCCCCATTCATTGACCTGACTCATGGGCGCTTTCTGCAAGGCGGGGATACGACGACGAATGAGATTGAGCCGTCGGATGTGTTGATACAGCGGATGCGCTTGGGTGGCAGCGATGTTGGCATTCGTCAGATGGTCGCCGAAATAAGCCCGCCCGGTGGTCTCCAGGGTATCGTCGTTGCCGATGATGTCCTGCGGCGCGCCTTTCATGAACTCGATTTCCTCGCCGTAGTACAGGCAGGGAATGCCGCGTATGGTCCAGAGCAGGTTATACGCGGCAGCGGCCATCCACTGATCGCCCCGGAAACGGAAGCGGAAATCGTTGTCGGGGCCGACATCGTGATTCTGTAAAAACGTCACCAGTTGGGTGGCGTCACCGTACACCCAATCCATTCCCAGAATGCCGCCGATCCCGCCATAGCTGCCGCGACTGAGGTTGTCCCGGAAGGTGGAGAACAGGGAAAAATCGAGTACCGAAAATCCTGAATTGCCGCCTGAATTCGGATTGCGGCGATCATCGCCCAGCCGGGTATACCACCAAGGCCGGAGATCGCTGGGCGCGTTGTCGCCGCCGAGATCGCCCCAGCCGGTACCCTTGACCAGATTCTCGCCAAACACGAACAAGCCCGGCTTGTGCGCTTTCCAGGCATTGACATATTCTAATAAATTCTCGCGCGAGAGATGCTTGACGGTATCGATCCGCAGCGCGTCCACCCCCATATCCAGATAGCGGTTGATCGCGTTTATCAGATAGTCCTTGACGTTTTGCCGCTCCGTCGCCAGATCGATGCAATCGCCAGCCAGATGCTTGGTCTGGATCGCCACGCTTTCCCAATCGCCGCCGGCCATGAAGCCCTGCTGGTGATACCACTCGGGATCGAGGGTGTTGGCGTCCACGCCAAAAAACCGGTTCGGGTCGTAGCCTGGGCTTGGTACCGTGGCGCTGGTGCGCGGATCGACCAGCGGCGTGCTCCCCGCCGGATCGGAGGTTTGCCGCTCGCGGAACCAGGCTGGGGCTAGCGGATTATCGTTATCCTCGCGATTAGGGCTGCGATAGTCGCCGAGATTGCCCTGATAGAGGCCGTTGTTGACCCGGCCCTGTTGCGAACCCCTCGGTACGTAATACTTGATCGGTAAATGATCGATCCAGACCTGACCGCGAATACCGTACTGCGAGGAGTGATTGATCACCACGTCTTGGATGATTTTGATGCCGCGCGCATGGGCGGCGTTGATGAGGTCCTGATACGTCGCGTCTGGCGATTCCAGCCGGGGATCGACCCGCGTCCAGTCGTAGCCGTGATAGCCGTGGTAATCGAGACCGCTGCGATTCTCGATGGGCGGCGTGATCCAGATGGCGGTAAAACCGAGATCGCGAATGTAATCGAGTTGCTGGATCAAACCTCTGAAATCGCCGCGCCAATGCGGGTCTTCGGCCTGCCCGGTGGCGGCATTGAATTTGATCCGGTCACGGCAGAAATAATTGTTGTCGGGATCGCCATCGTAAAATCGGGTAGTGATTAGAAAATAAATCGTTTCCTCGCGGAAATCGGTCGGCGGGCTGACCGGGCCGATGTTGTAGTAGAAGCTTTGCCGGGTTTCGTTGCCCGCGCCGTCGATGGCGAGAAAACGGAGGGTCGCGCTGGACGTGACCGCGATCGGATTGCCCGCCAATCCCGCCGTTGCATCGCCCCGCGCGTAGACCGGCGAAGCGGGCGTCGGTGCCGAACCGTCCATGGTGTAATACGCCATGACCGGCGCGGGCCGATTGTCGCGGATGGTAAAAACGACATCGACGGGATTTTCGTAGGTGCCATCGGTAACGCTCGCGGCGATGGTTGGCCGCTCTAGGTCCGCGTTGGGGTCGATGGTGTAAATAAAGGTGCTGATACCCCCCACATCGCCCGCCGAATTGATCCCGAAAGCCATGATCGTCGTCGGCTGGGAGATTGCGATGGGTCCGGCATACACGGAGGATGCAGTGGTCGGCGGTGTGCCATCGGTGGTGTAGTAAATCACGTCATTCCGGTTGCTGCCCTGTAACACCACCTGTTGCGCGGTCAAATATGTTCGTGCGGGCGGTGAAGCGGTGATGACCGGAATCTGGGGCCGCTCCGGGTTGGTGTCGTACCACTGATTGTTGCGGTAATACCAGCCCTCCTGGTCTCTTCGCAGATTACCGCTTTGGCGTCCAGCCCCGTCGTTGAATACGACACTGGCCGTTTCGGCAGTCTCAAACCGATGGATAAACCAATCATCACCCTCGGCGGTCATGGCCACGCCTGGCCACGTCGTTTGGGGAACAGCCGGCGTGGTGTCCCAATAATGGATATTGACGGTATTGCGCCAATCGCTGGGCCTTTTGAAATGGACGATGAGTGGCATGGTCTATTCCTCCAATATTATACTAGAGACACTGATGTCATGGTTTATAGGTATTAAACAATTACTCTTTTAATCTTTCTTTAAGCGGCGCGAGCCGAAAGGAGCTGGAGTAACTTCCGGAGTCGTTAGAGCTGATTTTATGTTGGGTTGATCCCCGATAAGCAGGCTGTCCCTTTTCTAGAATCACTTCGACATCGCCTCCTTGCGGACTGATAAGTCCTGCATGGATGGCTGCTGTGCAGATGGGAGAGAAACCCGTGTAAACATCCGTGCCGTAAATACCCCTATCACCACACCCAGCAGGACATGAAACAATATAAGTCGAACCAAGCTCACCATGGATGTCGTTAGCGGAAAAAGAACAACCTGCTTCGATTATCTCTACACTTGTAGTATCAATCACCCCTGATTGGAGTTCTCTTTTTTCGGAGCTTGAGGCTAAAACAGGCTCTTTGTTGGGCGTTTCTGTTTCCTTACCGTTTGATTTTACAGACGTCTCAATAAATTGATCAGGTTTTTTCTGGAATGGTGTCGCGATAGGCAAAGCTGATGTGTCTGTTGTCTTCTGCTGAAAATGCATTGAAAGGCCAAGAACTATAAATGCCAAGCCGACGACCCCGGAAATCACTCGACCCTTAGCGCCTGGTTCGATTTTTCCACTAATGTTGCCAATTACAGCAACAAGCAGAAAGATTATCCCGGCTATAACGAATATCGTGGCTAAAGGCGCATTAAATATACCTTTAACGATCTCATTCATAATGACTGAACTCCAAATAATACGGTGGCATCACATACCTTCCATAGGATGTTAAATTGAAAAATTCTCCTCCTGTGAATTTTCCCGTGATCGGAGTTATGAGGCGGGCAGGCGAGGCGAACATAACTTAACAAGAGCAATTTATTGAATTAAGTTCACACCCTAGCCCCACATTGCCACCCCATGCCATCACAGGAAGATTTACAGGACCAATATCTTGATTGCTGGCTTTAATCGCATTCAGCAATGGCGCCGATAAAAAGCAGATTTTGCCAGCAGTCTCGATTGGACCTTCTATTGTCACTACGACTGATGGTGATTTTCGATCAGCGGCAAGGTATTGCCGTAAATGACGTGTCGGACGCCTTCTCGCATCAGGAAGTCGTGCGGGAAGCCGGGGGCGATGGCACTGGCCGTGTCCAGTCGCTGCAAGTGCTCGTCGCTCAGCTCGAAGTCCAGGGACGCCAAATTGTCCCGAAGCTGCGGGAGCGTGCGCGCGCCGAGAATCGGGATGATCACCCCGCGCCGCTGCTGCCGGACCCAGTTGATGGCCACTTGCGAAGGTGTGCGACCGATCGCTTTCGCCAGCTCGACCACGGCGGCGGCGATGCCGAAATTGCGTTCGTCCATCAAATCCTGACCCCAGGGGCTGACGGTGTAGCGCGCGTCCGCCGCCGCGCTCTTGTCCGCCTCGGGATTGTATTTGCCGGTGAGCAAGCCGCCGCCCAGCGGCCCCCAGGCCGTCACGGCGATATCCAGGGCCCGCGCCATCGGCAACAGGTCGCGCTCGGGCGTGCGCTCGATCAGGCTGTACTGAATTTGCAGGCCCACGAACGGGCTCCAGCCGCGCAGCTCCGCCAAGGTGTTGGCGCGGGAGATGATCCAGGCGGGCGTGTCGGAAATGCCGATGTACAGCACCTTGCCGGCGCGAACCAGGTCGTCGAACGCCCGCATCACCTCATCGACCGGCGTCATGAAATCCCAGGCGTGTAACCAATACAGGTCGATGTAGTCGGTGCCGAGCCGCTTCAGGCTGGCATCGAGTGCCTGCACCATGCTCTTGCGGTGGTTGCCGCCGCCGTTGGGGTCGTCCGGGCGGCTGTTCAGGGTGTACTTGGTGGCGAGCACGAAGCGTTCGCGCTCGGCGGCAATGAATTCACCGACATAGCGTTCACTGGTGCCTTCGGTGTAATGGTTGGCGGTGTCGATGAAATTGCCGCCCGCTTCGGCGAAGGTATCGAACAGCCGGCGACTTTCTTCCTTGGACGCGCCCCAGCCCCATTCCTCGCCGAAGGTCATGGACCCGAGGCACAGCTCCGAAACGCGTAGGCCGCTGTTGCCAAACAGTTTGTAACGCATGACGTGGAACTCCTCTGTGATCGTCGGTTCTCCCGCGCGGCGAGAGAAGGGGTGTCACTTGTGCAGCAGCTTGAAAGCGTGATTGACGGAATTGACGCGGAAGAAATGGCGGATCCAGACCATCGCCATCGGTTCGAGATAGCGGGCGCAGTCGATGGCGCCGATATCGACGACCGACCAGCCAAACGTCTTTAGCAAATCGGTCACCGTGGCCTTGGCCTGTTCATCGTTGCCGCAAATGAACATATCGGGAGGGCCACCGGGAAATTCCGGCCTGAACATGTGCGGGCTGCCCACGATGTTGAACGCCTTGACCACTTTTGAGTCTGGCAGCCAGCGCTGAATCTGCTCGCTGGCTGAATCGGTGTGGCCGATGGCGAGCTTGGGCGGGATACCGCCGGAGAAATCCAAGGGATTGACGGTATCGATCACGACTTTACCCGCCAGGTTGGCCGGATCGGTCAATCGGATGGCGTTTTCCGTGCCTGTCCAGATCGTGCAAATCACCGCCAGTTCGCCAAAAGCCGCCGCTTCCGCAAAAGTGCCAGCCGAGGCTTTCGCGCCAGCTTTGTTGACCCAATCTCTGACTTTCTCCTGGCTGGGATCGCGCGACCCCATTTTGACCTCGTGACCAAGGGCGGCGAAGCCGCTGCCGAGGGCTTGGCCCACATTGCCGGTGCCGAGAATGCCGATTTTCATAGCTCGTTTCCTCAAGGTTGAAATAACGGTTTTAAGAAATCATTAGGTGAATTATCTATATTGGGATCAGGTGAATATGAGTGGTTTTTATCAATGTTCCACCTTATATAAGTGGTGATGGCTAGTGTTAGCGAGCGACTTGAACCCAGTAATATTCGCCTTTTGGGGTTTTAATCAATTTTATATTTTGAACGGTGACCACTTGTCCGTAATTAATCACGGATCGTATTGGTGAGTAATTCCAGCCATCGGATTCAGAGTAAGTCGGCGCATCCGACCGCAGATTAACGTCCGTTGTCGCTCGAATTTTATCTTTTACTGACGGTTTAGGATCTGCATTGTTGGTTGCTCCATCAACTTCAAAATACCTTGCTCTCCATCCACCATCTGGATTGAGTACTCCATAAAATGACCACCCATCTTCAGCTATTCGAGTCTGCTCATTTTTATAGGCTTCATTGATCGATTGCTGAGTTTGTTGCGCAAATTGAGCATCGTTTAACTTGACGCCAATTTCCTTGATAGCTTGATTCAGTTTTAAGTCAGATTGGCTCTGTACTGTCTTGATTACCTGAGATAGCTCGGAATCAAGCTTTGTCTGAGCATCAAAAGAAAAATTTTTCATTTTTTCATTGATAATACTTATCATCTCTTTTTGCAGAGCATCCTCGGCACGCTGCTGTAACTCGGGTATAGCTTTTTCCGAAAATTTTTTAATTGCCAGATCGGTGGCACCAGAAACAATTTTATCGTAGGCATTAAAGCCAAATAATGCTAATGCTCCCGTAACAATCGTAGCCCATGTCCCAAAGTGGAAAAACAGCTTTTTCTTGGTGCCATCGAAGACTCGATTACTCAAAGCATCTTCATATGGAGATGCAAGGCGCTGGATATCGCACTGTAAAAGCTCTATTGTTCGTTGCAGTTTAATTATATCGGTTTCGTTTTCCATCGTGTTATCTCTAATCAAAATAAAGTACTGTTCGAAAAGCAATGAATTCCACTATCCAATCTCTTCTAGCCAGATACATAAATTGCATTTGCTAATTGAGAAATAAAGCCAAGTATTTGCATGATGCTCAAGCTATCCGAGTGGAACCAGCGTTCCCTAACTTTTCCGCCAACACCCAATAAAGCACCAATCTGGAAATTACGGTGCGCAAGACCATCGACACCATAATCGCCACTCGCTGCATTGAGAGCGGTTTCATGCTGCTTTACAGCGACAAGGACTTGGACCCCTTCGTGCAACATCTTGGCCTCTCGTGGTCGAATTCCTGCCATAACAGTCCGGGCTGCGCCCAAGCCGTGCGCGCCGCCGGATCGACCCGGATGCCCTTCATCAACGACAGATCGATCATCAGCCCGCCGTCGCATACCGCCGTTCCCGCGGCGTTGTGGCCGCCGCCTCGCACCGATGTCAGCACCTCGTGGGTCATGGCGAAGCGGACCGCTTCAAGCACGTCGGCGGCGCCCACGCAGCGCACGATCAAGGCGCGATTATCGCGTTCCAGATGCGCCGGGCTGTGTCGTAGCCGGGATCGGCAGCTGTCAGGACCGGGCCGCGCATGCGCGAGCGCAGACCAGCGACGGTCGTCGGGTCGAGCGTGCGCTGCGGGCTGGCCAGGTTCGTGATTTCAAGGTTCATGGTGATCTCTTCCTCTCTCGGCTCGCTAGGTCGTTGGGGTCATTGTTGACATCGTGTAAGGTCATGTCTTTTGCCAGCGGAATAGGGCGATAAAAAAACGAAAATTGATCTCTGCTTCGCCCCGATTTTCGATCACTCTTCTACCCGAACCGTAAGTTCGTAATCACCGCGTTGATCACCAGCAGCAAGCTTTATTGCAACGTAATAATCCGAGTTAGGGGCGCTCTCGAATCCAAGGCTCACGGGAGTATCACCAGATTCAGAGTCCCTTACAATCTCCCGTTCAACTGCGTCATAAACTGTTAAGTGTGCATAGAAACCTTGAACCAATAACTTCCTTAGAATGACCCTGATCTTGGACGCTGACTGAATGGCCGTGTGAAATTTAAAAATATCTCGATCTTGAACTGTGGCTATCCGACCCTGAATTGTTGACCCTAATTCAATTGGAGTTGCCGAACGCGGGAGGTCGTTGGGTTCTTGTTCTTCGGTAGCTGGTGCTAAAATAGGCGCATTATTAGGTGTTTCTGCTACTTTTGTAGTGATTGGCTTTCGAGGTACTTCAGTTACTTGGTCAACATTCTTCTGCTCTGATGTTGTTGCTGGCGATGCTCGTGTGTCTGTTGCCTTCGGCGTAAAATGCATGGAAAGGCCAATCATAATGAATGCCAAGCCGAGTATCCCGGAAATGATTCGCCCCTTAGCACCAGGTTCAATCTTTCCACTGATGTTGCCGACTACAGCAACAAGCAAAAAGATCACTCCAGCAATAACAAATACTGTAGCTAAAGGTGCAGTGAATATACCTTTAACGATTTCATCCATATATGTTTCCTTGATCTAACATGAAACATTACTGGTTAGGTATAGTCTTTTGCTAATATTACCAATCACGGCTATCAGCAAAAAAATCATCCCACTAACGATGAATAAGATAGCGACAGGTGCCGTGAATATCCCTTTGACAAGCTCATCCATAGTCTCTCCACCTGATTAGGTTATTAGGGTCGGGTCACGTCTTTTGCTATGGAGCGATAAAAATAAGACCTAACCTATTCCTCCTCCCACCCGCATCCTCAGACCATAAATACTCTTGCTTGCCGTGATAAAAAGTAGATGATGGTCCTTGCCGCCAAAGGGGTTGTCGCTAACGCCAAAAGCATTGCGGTTGGCCACCAGGAGATGACCGTCCGCGTCGATAGCGATGCTAAAAGGGTCAGCCAAGAACTCGCGCGACTCGCGCGACCGCAGGGTCATCCCTGGTGAGCGCCCGTCCGCGTTCATCGCCCGCGATGAAGTAATCCCCTGTCAGTCCGCCCAGCCGACTCGCCAGCAACAGGTCTGCGGTACTGTCTCCATCCTCGACGGTGTTGCCAGTGATGATGGCGCCGCCGCTCATGACGGCCATGGGCGCTTGATCGAGCTCCATGACATAGCCTCCCTGCTCCGACCCGATCGCCTGCTTCAGCATATCGCTGAGATTGATCGGCGCCGCGCCACTGACGGAGGGGTTGTAAGTCCCATCCGGGTTCATGGTTGCCGTATCCTCGGTATAATTGTCGGCCTCGCCGTGACCGGTTGCGAAATGGCCTTGCAGGAGATACGCGCCGGTGAGTGAGTCCTTCACCTGAGAGAGCGCGATCGAGCCGTAACAGATGCCGACCACCGGCTTGCCGCCTTTGATAAATGCCTCAAGTAGCACCCAGTCTCGAGTGTTGTTCCCGAAGTCGCCAATCGCTCCGCCGCCACCGACCCAAGCCATGCCAGCGAATTGATCCAGCGCCGCCAGATCAGGTTCGAGTCGTGCCGCGAAATCGTCCCGAACATCCTCGCCTTGCTTTGGTCGCGGATAGCTATCGCGAACAATGTCACGCAAGCTCACCGGGTTTTGCAGGAAGCTGGAGTACTCGTTAATCGGGTCGAGCTCGGGAGGAACGGCTGGAAGCGAGCTTGGGTCGGCGCCTGCCGCGAGAGCTTCGTTACGCTGGGTGATGACGGCATCGCGCGCTTGGTTATATCGGTTACGCTGGGCAGGCGTGAGGAATTGCCGGCCCAGTCGCGCAATTCCTTCGGTGATTTGCAGTGCGTTCAACGCCTGATCGGCGAACGGAGCCACCACGGATATGCCATACGGAACGGGCTCCTCACCGTGTTCCGTAATGGGAACGACCCGGACCCCTTTCAGCATTAACTTAAGAACAAATAGGGTCATCTCGGGACTCATATAACCCGAAACCGGAATACGAGCCCCAAAGGTCTCACCGTTTTTAAAGGACTTGCCGCGAATATCGACACCGGTTCTCTGCAAGACATCGTCATCGATCATTTCGATGAGTTTATCCCTCGGTGTTCCATTGGCCAGTGCCGTTGCCAGTCGTTCAATTCTCAGCCGGCGATCCAAAGGTGTTGGGCGCGCCTCTCGAAACAAAGGCACTATATTGGCAGACGCATAAGCGATATGCTGAACGGTCTCTGGATAGTTGCGGTAAACCTGGTTCCAGTCAACCCGTCCGCCTTGGGCACTCTCGACCGCTTTTCTGGTCTTCTCGTCCAGTATATCCATTCCCGTATACGTCACTCGGTTTCCAAATCCCGTCGTCGTTCTCTCGCTCATGTTGGTTTCTCTCTTCATACTGAATCGAATAATGTTGGAATGGTCAAGTTGACCTTGGTATTTGTCAGCCTCGATACCCACAGGTCGCTTTAGCCCAATGATGTTTTGCCTGTCATTTTTCTATCCGTTGAAAACAGGATGAGCTATTGCCTTAAAATTACCCGGTGGTTAATTCACACCTACAAGTCAACAGTCCTCGTTGAAATTTATTAAGCTTGGGTGTCGCTTGCTGATCTTGTGCAATGAGATCCACCTCTTCATGGTGAGCAATTGAATCGTGGAGTTGTTGCAGTTCAGAAGCATCAGGGGCAAGTCTCGGTGATCGCTCGGTCAATAACCCACCCAGATGATTAGCGGCGGCAACTCGCGCTCCCATGTCGGGGATGGCTCCATTGGACTGGCGACAAAACCGCAGCAGAATTGTTTTGATGATCGAGGTATGGTCAAACAGTGTGTGGGAAACTCCACTTCGTTTTACCCAAGGCGAAACAATAAATGCCGGCACGCGGCACCCGTAACGGCGGAAGTTTGGAGCGTCATCGACAGCGAAGGGTGGCGGCACATGATCGTAAAAACCGCCATGCTCATCGTAAACGATAATCAGCAGAACCTTTTCCCAGGCAGGGCTATTAAGGAGAGCCTGGTAAATCTCATTGACCAACGTCTGTCCTGCCCGAAGATCAGCGGGCGCATGGTCGTCATTAGCGTTACTCAGACTGCCAATACTGGCAAAATTGGGATCAACCCAGGAGACAGCCGCCAGTTTGCCCGTCGCCGCGTGGCTAAAAAAATCATTTTCCAAAGCAAACACCCTGCGGAATGAGAAAAAATGATTGATATGGCCCGCGCGGTAGCTTCTATCAGCAAGTCGCAAGGTGGGATAGTCGTGGCTATACCATCGCCACGATATGTCTCCAGCATCCAGATGCCGGACAAACGAGGGCTCGTTGTAAAGCGGAAGGCTTCTATTATCCCTGCTGCCGTCACTGTGTCCGGTCAAGGCATACAAGCGGTTAGGCCAGGTTTCCCCTGGCGTCGAACTGAACCAGCGGTCGCAAATCGTGAATTCCCGCGCCAAGTGATCATAAACCGGCAAGTCAGCGGCATTGTGATAACCCATGACTCCGCCAGGATCGACGGGACGGCACATCCGCTCGAAATTGAGAACGAATCCGCCATTATTGTTGCTGATCTGTTCATCGACGCCATTCCCTTCATGGCACGGGTCCAATTCAAATGTTGTATTTTCTAAATGATGTATCCGGTGGACAGTTCCATTTGTAGAGATATTGAACATATCGCTGGTCAGGCCATCCACATCGGTTCTGCCGCCTTCAAGCGCCAGATAGCCGAGCAGATGATCAAATGAGCGGTTTTCCATCATAAGCACCACGATATGCTCGATTTTATTGAGATTAGTTAAATCCTCACCAGACATACCCAGCTCCTTTATTAAAAACATCTATTAACGACAGCATCCAACCCATCCCATTATCTTCATCGCGCAAGCATGGATTATGCATTCGGTTCCGCGCGTTCCTGACTTCCCACCAGATACTCACGGAACCAGTCAATCGCCGCCGTGGCGGCCTGTGAAAGGAATGGATCCGTGTTATAGACCGCTGTGTGAGTGCAGGGCAGCGAGAGATATCGCTTTGGCTCTAAAGCTCGTTCAAAAGCCGTTCGAGCCAGGAGCGGGGGAATAATCTGATCCTGTTCGGCGACGATCATGAGCAGTGGCGTCGGCGAAATTAAATGAATCGGCCCGGCTGGATCGTAGGAGACAAATTTTTCCAACGATTGCGTGCTGATGCGATTCGCCCATTCCGGCGCGATGGTTTGCTGAACTTGGGTATAGAACTGATAGGCCTCATCGGGCATCAAGCCTCCCTGACCGGGTGGAGCGACCAGGGGGAGGTAATTAACCTGACCAGAGTCATAGCGAACCTCGCGATCTTGCGCCAGCGTTCCCAGAAAACCGAAAAACGCCTCCCTCGGCATTGCGGTCAGGAAATTTTCCCACTGGTTGATCGCCGGAATCATGGCAACGACGGTTTTGATCCGTTTGTCGAACGCGGCCAGAAACATCACATGACCGCCACCGAGAGAAACCCCCCAGGCCCCGATCCGTTCGGGATCAATTCCTGGCTGGTGGCGTAACCAGGTAACCGCGTTGCGGAGGTCTTCGAGTTGCTCGTGTGGAAAGAGCTGGCTCCGCGGCTCACCGCCACTGGCGCCGAAATTGCGATAGTCAAATACGAGCACCGCCAAGCCGGCGGCCGCGAACCGCTCCGCGTAATTCGAGAGATAGATTTCTTTAACGGCGGTAAACGCATTCGCCATAACGACTGTCGGCCAAGGAGCATTTCCTATGGATTCTTCTGGCAAATACAGCCATCCAGCAAGATCGATGCCGTCGCTTTTGAAGGTTATATCTCTGCGCATTTGACCATCTCCTTTTCCTTGTGAAGTAGCTTACGAGGCACTCTGCCCTGAACCCATATTGGCCACTAACTCCCGAATCGCCCCAATTTGCGTGAAGAAGTTGAGGAAATCCACAAATTCCCAAATCTCGGCAATTTTATTGTTTGCGCCAATGCCCAGGATCGTCACTCCAACATCGTTAAACCGGATTCCCGTGGCGTGGACACCCCAAGCGTCGTTTTGGAACGAACCAGACCTTCTCCATCGCAGTACGACTCGGTCATTCGTGATGATCTCCTCCTCGACCTCGACCGCGCGATCCGGAATGGCGACTAAGATCGGCTGAATGAGTGCCATGGTACCGGCAAGATCGTGCGAGACTCCCTGCGCGTCGTGATAGACAAAGTCGGGCGAGAACACCTCGTTCGGATCGCCACCACGCATGAGAAAGTTAAAAAAATTCTGACCAATTTGGCGGTTTTGTTCGATGATATCGTTTGCCATGATGCTCTCCTGCTCGATATTGTTAATTGCCGTGCTTGACTCTCTTTGAGGAAGCGCGCCAAGCTGTTGCATTAAGCTCAACATATCTACTTCGTACCAGCTTTCCACAACCTTGTTGTTGACAAGGCGGAGAATGCCAATTTCGGTGATGCTTATTCGCCTCCCGGTTGGAGCAATGCCCATGAATTCTCCCTGATGGGTACCGGTTTCGGTAAAGCGGGCTACCACTTTATCTTCCTCGGCGATCAGGTCCTCAATCGTCATGTGAAAGTCCGGGAAAGCAGTACGCCATAGAGTGGCGATGACTTTGACGCCTTCCGGCCCAGGCGGTAGTTGCGGGGCGCTGGGCGTAAAGGCATCGGGTGCGAATAGTTCATCCGCCACGGCCAGGTTTCCGTTATTCCAAACCTCGTCGATAAATCGACGGAACATCGCCTTGTTTTCTTCCGGTGTTGTCATCGTCCGTTTTCCTCGCGGGTTATGTCGCACTTCCCGGCGCGGCAATCACCCCTAACTGCTGGTACATGCCCAACATATCCACTTCGCCCCAACCTTCGACAATCTTGCCGTTGACGACCCGATCAATGCCGATTGAAGTCACCGATACTTGCCGGTTGGTTGGCGCAATGCCATAAAAATCTCCCTGGTGAGTGCCACGCCACGTCATGCGAATCACTACCTTGTCCGCCACGCCAATAAGATCGTCAATCACCATACGGCCATCGGGAAAACCAGTGCGCCAGGCGGTCACGATTTGCCTGACCCCATCAGGCCCTGATGGGACTGCTTGGCCACCCGCCACATGGGCGGTAAAATCTGGGTCGATCAATTCATCGGCTACGCTGAGATTCCCATTCGTCCAGCCTTCTTCCAGCCAACGGCGAATAATGGCCTCATTTTCTTCAATTGACATGAATCATCCTCCTTTTCATTCAGGGGAAGCGCTGCCTACGATTAGCTTGTCTGACCGCCGCCCAGAGGCGCTTGCTGCGCCAGGGCGGCTGCCATAATTTCATTCGCTCTGCGAATTTCTTCCGCGCGCCGCTCGCCAATCAGGTATTGCAAATCCGGCATTGGCACGCCGGATATGCCCCATTCCATTTGCGGTGTTTCGTGAATCAGGCAATATACAAAAGGCCGGGTCACTTCGCCGCAAATAGAGACGAATGTTTCGGTGAGTTGTTCGATGAGTTGCCGCTTCTGATCGGGAGTGGCAACCACATCCTGAATAAATCTCACGTCAATGATAGGCATCTCAACAGACTCCTTAATTTAATGAATACACAGGATTCCAGGCTTTAGTGATTAAGGGATAAACAGTTTATTGCTCAACCCACACCGACACCGAACCGCCGTTGCAGCGAAACTCTCCCCAACCGTCATTACCGGTGGTGATCGTGCCGCCATCATTGCCAGTTGCATCCGTGAAATTCCGATTCGGGCGATTGACATTCATCCGTTTCGATCCGCCCGGCCCATCGCTCAGCACGACCGCGATGGCGCGTGGATGGTCGGCGTCGCCCAGCCGGGTCCAGCCGATGACATCGGGATGATCGAAGTAATCGTTTTGCAGGCCGTAAGCGTGATCCCGTCGCACCTGCAACAGCCGATCGAGCGTCTGTCGATGCGAAGTACGTCCCGGCGCGCCGTAATAATCGGGATAGAACACGCAGGGCTGGCCGCCTTCCCGTAGCAGAATCAGGGCGTAGGCCAGCGGTTTGAACCAGTCCTGAACGGTGCGTTCGTGGTAGGTGTCGTGGTTGTCGACGAAGGTGACTGCCAGCGTCGGGTCGCGAGCCAGCAGGGTATCGTTCAGCAGGTTGCGCATGTCGAAATTGCCGCCGCTTTCGGAGGCCGTCCGCAGGTTGAAATACAGCGGGAAATCGAACAGCGACATGCGCCGGCCGGTCTGGTCGAGGAACCACTCCAGCGTCGCCAGATTGCCGGAGAAGTATTCGCCGACGCCAAACAGCTCGCGCCCGGCGGCGGCGCGTGCATGGTCTAGCCACTCGTTGAAGAAGAAGAAACGGATGTGCTTGGCGGCGTCGAAACGGAACCCGTCGATGCCCAGGGTTTGTACGATCCAGTCGCCCCAGCGGTTCAGTTCCGCCCGAACATCGTCGCTGCCCATGTCCAAATCGGCGAACAGCAGGTAATCAAAATTCCCCCGCTCCGGATCCACCGGGGTATCGAACTGCTTGTCCCGCAATTTGTAGATGGTACCGGCGGATCGGGTGCGCTGGTCGTAATCCACCGCGTCGAAGTGCCGCGCATCCCAAACGAAATCGGAATACCTGCCGGCGCGGCCTGGAAAATTGAAATAGGTCCAAGTTTCGATTTCGCGCGGCGAGCCGATTTCGATGTTGCGATTGTCGTGTGACACCGGCGTGCCCATCACGACTTCGGTGCGATCCGCGCCGGCCTTGTGGTTGACCACCACATCCAGATACACCTGCAAGCCAGCGGCGTGCGCGGCTTGGATGGCGGCTTCGAGTTCCTGACGGGTGCCGTATTTGGTGCGAACCGCGCCTTTCTGATCGAATTCGCCGAGGTCGAACAGATCGTAAATGCCGTAGCCGACATCCTGAATCCCGCGTTCAGCCTTGCAGGGCGGCGGCAGCCACAGCGCGGTGATGCCGGCGGCGGCGAGATCGGCGGCGTTACGGGTCAGTTCATTCCACAACATCCCGTCAACGGGATAATCCCAATAAAAATATTGCATCATGGTTCCGTTGGTTGCCATCGCCTGAACTCCTAAACCGCTATTCTGTCGGGGGAAATTACTGCCGTTGGAACACCAGCACGCTGTTCGCCGGTAGACGCGCGGTGAACGTGCCGCCGCTGGCGGTGATCGGGTTCGCGTCGACCAACCCGCCGCCGCCATAGCCCGAGGCGTCGCTGTTGAAAATTTCCCGCCAGCGCCCGTCCGTGATGCGGGAACTTTGAATCCGGTAACCGCCGGCGAACGCGCTGTTGTTGAGGTTAGCGATCACCAGCAATTCGTCGCCCGCCTCCCAGCGCCGGAAGGCAAGAACGCGGTTGGCGTCGTGGGTGTGGAGGACATCGATATTGCGCGAACGCAGGGCAGGGTGTGCTAGCCGCAGCCGGATCAATTCCTGATAGAAACGGAACAGATTGGCGCCCGTACTCTGGCGCAGAGCCGGGAAGCTTTCCCGATGAGTGATGAAATCGTCGTAGCGATACGGTTCCGATGCGCCGACTTCCTCACCCATGAAGAACATCGGAATGCCCGGCCCCAGCAGGGTCATGCCGGCGGCGACGTGAGCGCGGGCCTCGGCATAGCGCCGGATGGTGGGATCGTTCAGCGACGCGCCGTTCACCGCGGTTACCAGGGTGCGCGCCGAATAAACGCGCTGGCCGCCTTCTTCATAGTAGGAATTGCCCGCCTCGTCGTGCGATTCGTGATAAACGACCTTGGCGGTGGCGCTTTCCGTCAAGGCGCCAGCGAACCAGGACATGTGCAGTTCCCGGTTGTCGCCATAGCCCGCGAATTTGATCAGCCGGGCGCGGCTGGCATCGTTCTGCGCATCGCCGATCAGGTGATGGTAGAAATCCGCGTACCAGGTGGCGTCGAAACCGAGGCCGCCCTGCTCGCCCGATTGCGTGACCGCCGACCAGCCGGAATGATCCTCGGCGGTCAACAACACGTTCGGTTTGATGAGCTTGAGGGTGCGGGTCCACTCGCGCAGGAACTTGGCGCCGAAAATCCGCGCGGTGTTGGCAGCGGCGCCGTTGGCGTGGAGCACCGCGTAGGAGTGGATGGAGGTGGTCTGATCGACCCGGAAACCGTCGAGGTGGAATTCGCTTACCAGCATGGCCGCGCTGCTGATGAATAGCTTGCGCACGATTTCATCTGAGAAACGCGGCGCATAACCGGTCGACATGTTGTCGATATAGCCGCCGTGGCCGGGCGGGTTGGCGTTCGGATAGTCGCTCGCCCGGCCTTCGTACCAGTAATAAATATTGTTTTCCGGAGTGGTGGAATCGTAAGCCCACTGCGCCCGCTCGCCGTCGTGGGTGTAATGGTTGTACACCACGTCGAGCAGCACGGCGATGCCGCGCCGGTGGCATTCGCGGACGAAGTGCTTGAACTGATCGCGCCCACCGCCCGCGTATTCGATAGCCAGATAGTGCGAGGTGCCGTAGCCCCAACTGGTCCAGCCCTCGAATTCGGATGTCGGCATCAACTCGATGCAGTTCACGCCCAGATCGGCCAGATAATCGAGCAGGGCAATCGCATCTTCGAGCGTGCCCCGGGGGTTTCTGCCCAAACCCAGTCCATCGATGTGGAGTTCATAAATCACCAGATCGTCGATGCGAGTTGGCAACGGGCGATTGGGGTCGAACTCGTCACGCCAAAACTCATCCTCACTCACCCTATCCGTTTCCGGCCAAACGGGATTGCCGTTGGCGTCCAGTTGCCGAAACGGTTGCACGACCCGTTCGGGGTCGATCACCACCGAGCAGCTTTTGGCGCCGTCCAAATCCTGACGTGTACCGTTCCAGGGCGGTGGTGGCGGATTTTCGTTCCTCGGGTTTGGATTGGCCGGGTCTTTGCCGCCGCTGCCGATCTGGCAGCGGGAATAGATGTCGGTGCGATAGGCGGCCAAGCCATCCTCCCGAGTGATGCGGAACATATAGGGGGTGTGGTCGAAACCGGCGAAGCTGGCCAACGCGGGTGCGTCGGTCAGCGCGGTCGCCCAGATACCGTCCTCAACTTCGTGCATCGGGATGGTCGCCGTGACGCCCTGTCCGCCGTTCGAGATATAGCCCCCGACCGGTTCGCCGCGCACCACTTCGACGTTTTGGGCGTTCGGTGCCCAGACCGAAAAGCGGATTGCCGGTTCGGTCTGACCGGCGACGAACAGCTTGTTCGCGCCCAGCCGGCGGCAGTGGGTCAGGTAATAGCGCTCGGTCTGATCGGCGGTGCGCAGCGTGAAAATGCGGTAGCGCTCGGTGATGGCGGCATCGCTAACTTCGGTCGGGATGCCCCACGCATTGGGTCGTTGCGAGGTATCGACATTCACGCCCCAGCGGAAGGCCTGACCGATTTGGCTGTCGTCGAGATTGACCGTGGCCCGAAAGGCGGGGCAGCCGTCCTCGGCGGTGAACGCTTCCATCGGCACGGTGGCCCACTGCCCGGATCGCAAACCCACGGCGTTCCAGTTGCCCGTCAGGCAGGCGCTGACCGCAAAGGGTTGCCGCAACCCTGTCAAATACTCGAACCGTACTGGAATCAATGCCATGAGGAATGCTCCGTGTAGCCGCTCCGCTGATTGTCAGGCTGGAAAAAACAGATCAGGCTGGGGGCGGGGGCGGGTTATCCTGATCGGTAAAACCCTGGGTGATCTGAAAGATGTTGCCTTCGGGATCGGCCAGCCACACGCTGCGCCAGCCGGGAATGAAAGCGCCGAAATCCAAGGGGCCAAAGGTAATCAGCGCTTCCTCGCCCATCGCCGTCAATTGGGTATCCACGTCGTCCACCTGGAACGAGTAATTGCGCACGCCCGGATAGAGCAGCCCTTCGCTGTTGGTGTCCGGCGACGCGGGCCGTTCGCCCTGCGCCGGGAACAGTTCCAGGTACACACCGCCGCCCCGCAGAAACACGATCTGGCGGCCATCCGGCAAATCGATCACGCGGGCACGCTGGAAACCGAAGTGCTTGCTATAAAAGCGCTCGATGGCCAGCATGTCGTTGCAGTTCAGGGAAAGGTGATGAAACATCATGGGAGCGTCTCCTTACCGTCCGGCCTTGATCAGATCGGCGCACTTTTCCGCGATCATTAGAATCCCGGCGTGGCAGTTACCGGACGGCACCACCGGCATCACGCTGGCATCGACCACCCGCAACCCTTCCAAACCCCGCACGTTCAAGTTGGGGTCCACCACGGCCTGTTCGTCGATTCCCATCTTGCAGGAGCCGGCCTGGTGGTGATACGAATCGGCCCGCTGCCGCACGAACTCGCGCAGTTGCGCATCGGTGCTCACGCCCGGTCCTGGCAGGAGTTCGCGGGTGACCCACTCGGAAAATGCGCGGGTGGCGAAGATGTCACGCGCTCGCTTCACGGCATCTACCAGCCGCTGGGTGTCGTCCTCGGTGCCCAGGTAGTTCGGGTTGACCAGGGGTTTGTCGAGCGGATTGCCGCTGGCCAGCCGTACCCAGCCGCGCGAGGTCGGCCGCACCACGCCCGGCAGGATGCTGACCGAGTTCGGGTTTTGTTGGCCGATGATGATGTCGAACGGCACATGGACGAAGGCGATTTGAATGTCCGGCCCGCTTTGCGCTGGATCGGATTTGTAGAACAGAGCCGCCTCCGACAGATTCAAGTTGCCCGGCGGTACCGGCCGTGCGGTGCCCTGGATTACACCGGTGAGGACGTGGTTGTGGAAGTTCTCGCCGACGCCCGGCAATGCCGCCACGACTGGAATATTGAATTCGCGCAGATGATCCGGGTTGCCGATGCCGGACAGCAGCAACAGCTTGGGCGATTCAAGCGCGCCGGCGCAGACCAGCACTTCCTGCTCCGCCCGTACGGTTTGCAAGATCCCGTTCTGACTGTACTCGACCCCGACGCAGCGCCAACCCTCGAATAGCAGCCGGGTAGCTTGCACATTGGCGCTGAGCGTGACGTTCGGGCGGGCCAGGGCAGGGAACAAATAACCTTCCCGCGCGCTGTACCGCCTGCCGTCCCGGATATTGACGTGATGCCAGCCCGTCCCTTCCATCTTGGGACCGTTGAAATCGTCCGTGGCGGGATAGCCGAGTTCCCGGCAGGCGGCGATGAAGGCCGTCGACGTGGGACTCGGATCGTGCAATCCCGCGTTCAGCAACGGGATGGGGCCACCCTTCCCGATCCATGGCCCCGTAACATCTTCCTGATTCTCCATTTTCTGAAAATAGGGCAGCACGCTCTGGTAGTCCCAGCCAGCGCAGCCTTGCGCCGCCCAGCCGTCAAAATCGGAGGCGTGACCCCGAATGTGCATCAGGACGTACAGGTTGCTGGTGCCACCCGGCAGCTTGCCACGCGGCTCGTAGGCCTCGCGCCCACCCAGCCCCGACTGCGGTACGCTGCGATAACCCCAGTCCACCTCGGAACCCAGCAGGGTCGGCCAGGCCGCCGGGGTTTCAATGCGGGTTTCAATGTCTGGCGGAATCTGGGAATTTCCGGCTTCCAGCACCAGCACCCGGACTGCGGGATTTTCACTGAGCCGGTTGGCCAACACCGAACCGGCGGACCCCGCGCCGACGATAACGAAGTCGTAAGCACTCATGGGACGCTTCCTTACGCCGGCGGCGCCTTGGGGTTAGTGGGGTGATTGAAGGGCGCGAACGCGGTCTCGTCGTGGATGGTGCGCATGTACTTGATCTTGCCGTTTTCCAGGCGGAAGTAATTCGCACCCACCACTTCCCGATCCGGCAGGTAGTTGTAAGCGATGGGTGTCCCAGCCCGGTTGGCGGCGTCGCAGCGCCAAACCACGACCGCCTGGTCGCCGTCCACCACGATGTGCTTGGGGATCATCTGGAACCGGCTATAGCCGTAGCTGATGGCGCCAATCGCGCCCCGCAGCACCTCGATGCCCTCGAAATGCCCGGCCAACTGCTCGTCGCCCGTCACATCGTCGGCGAACAGGGTCAGCCATTCGTCCCAGGCGCCGCGCCCGGCGGTTTCGTAATATTTGTCGATCACTTCTCTGGTGGTCATTGTCCTTGCTCCTAAGGGGTCAAAATTTATCAGCGCGGGCAGTCAAGCCGAGGGTCCGCGCCGTCGCCGTCGGGGTACGTTGTAAGCCTTGACGAATTCATCGGCGGCGTCCTCGATGATGGGCACGAAGTCGTTGATCAAGAAATCGGGGTCCGGCAGCGGATGACCGGCGAGCCCCCATTTGCCCTGCTTGACTTCCTCGATCATGACGTAGATGTAGGGTCGGGCCGCTTCCATGGTGGCCTTGCAGAAGGCGTCGGTCAGTTCCTTGATCAGCGCCGTTTTCTGCTCGTCGGTGAAAAAGTTTTCGATGATCTTGACGCTGACGATAGGCATGGCGGCGCTCTCGCTTTATCAGGTCCAAAACTCGTCGTACTGCGCGGTGCCGTCGCCGAAGATGGCGCCCCGACCTTCGATCACTTTGCCGTCTCGCCAGGTCAACCAATGGATTACGTCGATGTCGAGGCGGCGATCCGGCTGGCCGGCGCGATTGCCGGTGTTACGGGTCACGTCGGCCGAAAAGTTATCGGCAGCCATCACCGCTATCGAATCCATGCGGAAGCTGCTGTCCGACAGTCGGCCGACCGTTCCCATGAACGCGATGAATTCGTCGAGATTGTTCTTCCAGCCCGATAACGGGTTGTGACCGGGAACGAGCCAGCGCATGTCCTCGGCCCAAAGCTGGGCGATTTGCTCGCGCTGGCCGGTGGCGAGCGCCGCGTAGGCAGCGGCGACCTGTTCGGGGGTAATCATGGCCATGAACGTGCCTCCTAATCCGCCAGCCGATCGGGGATCGGCTTGAGTCGGTAGACGGTGTTGAAAAAGGTGTCCACCGTATGCTGGTCGCTGATGTACACCTGCACTTGGGCGATCCGCCCATCTCGAATCCGGTAATGGGTGCAGTTGAGAGCGTTGAGCGTGACTTGCGACTCGGTGCCCGAGGCATCCCGCACCGTCGTCGTTCCTTGCCCGCGATGGACTTCCACTACCGTATCGTCACCGAAGGTATCGACGCCGGTGCTGGGATCGCGCTGGGGATCGAGCGTGACCTGAATATTGGCCCGCACCAGTTGAGCGAAGAACGCCAGGACTTCCTCGGCGCCGTTTTTGGTGCCCGACAGCGGATGGCGGCCGGGCAGATTCCAGAGCAGATCCGGCGCGAAAATCTCGTTGCGGATGGTGTCCATGTCGTTGCGGTTGAAGCACTCGTACATTCTCTGCACCAGCGCGATGTTGGGATGTGTATCTGCCATGCTGTTGTCCTCTCGATGACTGTAATTTCAAATGGTTGCGCGAAAGTGGCCCGATGCTTGGACAAACCCGATCACAGCGGGGGCGAACCCGGCATCGGCTGGAGTCCATCGACGATGTAGCGAACCACCACCGGCTGGCCGCTGGCCGGCGAAGCGATCACTTCCCAGCGTTGAAAGGCGTCGAAGCCGATCCATTCGCTGCGTGGCGCGGGTGGTCGCCAGCGCCGGGCCTGCCAGTTGACGACCACATCGAGCAGATAGCGGTTGTCCCGCCAGGCGATGCCGACGTGGGTGACGGCGTGCAACTCGTCGAAAAAGAGCCGGATCACGCCCTCGTACCAGGTCCGGAATTCCTCGACCCCGCGTATCGCTCCCTCGGGAAACTGCATCTCGACCCCATCGACCACCAGAGAAACCAGTTCCTCGGCGGGCGCGTGAATATCGAGCTTGCGATACCAGTCAGCGACGAAAGCTTCGATCCGCGCGCGGCTGAAGGGCCCCGCAACCGTCGGTGTGTTGTGATCCGGCATAACCCAACCCCCTTTTCAATTCGTTGGCCGTGGCACGCTGCCGTCCAGCCGCGCGCGGCTGAAGGGCCCCGCAACCGTCGGTGTGTTGTGATCCGGCATAACCCAACCCCCTTTTCAATTCGTTGGCCGTGGCACGCTGCCGTCCAGGATCAGCTCGATCAGGTACGGTCCATCGTGCTCCAGCATGGTCTTGATCGCCGGCGCGATATCGGCGGGTTGCGCGACTCGTTGGCCGGGCACGCCTAGCGCCCGCGCCAGCCCGACGAAATCCAGGTCGGGATCGGCGATATCAAACGGTGGCGGAAACGACGGTGGGAACTGCGCTGGGTTCAAACCCAGCGACGGCCAGTAATCGAGCAGGTTTTGCTTGAGCAGGCGGTAGCTGCGGTTGTTGCAGACGACGAACTTGGCGCCGATCCGGTAATGTGCCGCCGTCCACAGCGCTTGGAAGGTGTACATGGAGCCGCCGTCGCCGGACAGGCCCACCACAATCCGCTCCGGGTGCGCCAGCTTGGCGCCAATCGCGCCGGGCAATCCGACGCCGAGCGTGCCGCCGGGAGTCTGGAAAAACGATCCCGTCGCGTGCGGCGGCAGCCAGCGGGTCAATTCCGGGAAATGGGTCAGCGATTCATCGAACAGAATCGTGTCTTGCGGCAATTGCCGGGCAAGCTCCGCCGCGAAGGCCGACATGTGCAGCGGCACGGCCTCGCGCACGGCCTCGTCCCGCGCCCTGGCTTCCGCCAAGGTTCGCTGATTGGCCTCGCCGATGGCGCGGGCGCGTCCGACCGCCGCTTCCCGTTGCGCCGGCGTGGCCGAATCGGCGACCGCGTCCGCCAGGGCCTTCAGCGTTAACTTCGGATCGCTGAGCAAACCCGTCGTGATCGGATGGTTTTTGGCGATCTCGTAGGGATCGAGGTCGATGTGGATGATTTTGGCGTCCGCTCGGAACGGGCTGGTCAGCAGCGGGAACACTTCCGGGAAAACGTAGGTGCCACAGATCACCACGACATCGGCGTCGGCGACCAATCGCTGGCTGGAATGACCGAACATGTGGCCGACCAGGCCGCAGTAGAGCGGGTGGGTCCACGGCATGTTCAACTCGGACGCCATCACGCCATACACGCGCGCCCCCAGCACGTCCGCCAGTTGAACGAGTTCCGCCTGCGCCTGTGAGTGCGCGACGCCGTCGCCCATCAAAATCAGCGGGTTTTGCGCACCGCGCAGCAGGGCCGCGACGGCGGCGATAGCCGACGGCTCCGGAACGACGCGAGTGGACGGGACGACGGTTTGCAACACCGGCTCGTCGTTGGGCGCATCGAGAATATCTTGGGGCACCGAGAGAAAAACAGGGCCAAACGGTGGCGTTGCCGCCATCTTGAGGCAACGCCGCAGCAGACGGAGCAGACTGCGCGAATCGATAACCCGGGTGGCGTACTTGGTGACCGGACGGGCCATGGCGACCAGATCCGCCGCCATTTGCGCGTCCATCGAGTCGTAGGCGGCGCCGGACTCGCCTGTGATGACGAGCAGGGGCGAGCGTCGCCGCTTGGCGTGATAGAGGCTGCCGATGGCATTGCCGAGACCGACGCTGCAATGCAGTTGCACCACCGCCGGTCGCTGCGTCGCCTGGGCGTAGCCGTCGGCGATGCCGACGATAGCCGCCTCCTGCAATCCCAGAATGTAGCCGATGGCCGGGAAGCGCGAGATTTCATCGAGTAATCCTTCCTCGCTGCTCCCCGGATTGCCGAACATGTACTGAATACCATCGGCCTCAAGCTGCTCCAGAAGCTTTCGATGCCCTGTTTTTCCAGACATAACATCACCTCTTTGCGGTCAGGAGACGGCGACCCGGTCGCGACTGCTCCACCCAATCCCGTGGTCACCCGCCATGGCGCCACGGACCGCGCTCCAGAGCCTCCACCATGACCGGCCGCACTCCATCGAGGATTTGGTGAACCGGCTGCTGACGAAGAACCAATCAAATAAAATCTTGCGACTCATAAGCTCAAACCTCCCTGTTTAGCGCCAAAATCTGTCGAGCAATCGCCTGAATGAACGGCTGGATCACATGCCAATCGTGTCCGGTGACCAAATCGTTATCCACGACCACCCCACCGTTTTGCTCATCCCGGGGAACGTAGATCGCATTGCAGTTCAGCACGTCCGCCAGTACCACCTCGTGGCAGATCACCTTGCGTCCATCGAGCAACTCTGGGCACGGCGTCAGGATCCACAAGCCGTGACACAGTGGTCCCTTGACGATGCGCGGGTTCTTCATGGCGCGGGCGAAGAACTGCACCGCAGGCGCCGAGCGCACCATTTCCGGCGAGATGGGCTGTCCTTGTGGCGGCTCGAAATACCGCAGTCGGACACTGGTGTAGTTGGCCGCCATGATCACCGCCGCGTAGTCCTCCAGCCTGACATCCTGGAAGTCGATGCTTACCTCCAGGGTGAGCAGGGTATGTCCTGCCTGCTCCATTTCACTGACGAATATGATGTTTTTATTTCCCCATAAACGAGACATAAAGTGCACTTCCGCCCCTAGCGCCCCGAAACCGTAGCGATAGGCCTCGATTTCGCTGGGGATGTACTGGCTTTCCACCAGCACCGCGATCTTTTTACCCGCCAAAACTTGGAGAGACATGATCACGACCTCCTGGGAGTCTTTGGATGAAATTCCACGACTACCGGCGAGCCAAGTTCAGTGTCATCCAGCTCGATTTGAAAATTTTCCCGCGCAAAGTTATCGCGCGGCACGCCATTCACCGTGATGCCCGCTATTTCGATCGTGTCGGGCGCATAAAAGTCGGGCAGAACATTGAGCGTGATGCGCTCGGTCTTTTTATCGGGGCAGAAGAATAGGCAGAAATTAGCGCCATCTTCCTTCTGATCGACTATCGGGCGAACGAACGAACGAGTGTAAACATGTGCAAGATAATTCAGCTCGAAAACGTGATAGCCGGATACGGAATGGCCGCCTTTCTGGCCGTAAGTCCCTTCGATGATGGGATGGCCGTTATCATTGACCCGGAAGAAGATGCCGCGATTATCGTGATCCAGAAAACAGGCGTTCCAGAACATCTCCATTTCGCGGGCCAAATCCAGATAGCGGTATTCCTGGGTGGCGCCGAACAAGATCAGATAAGCGAGAATCCCTTGTTCCTGTTGCCAGAAGTCTTTGGTGTTACCCCAAGTGAATTCCGTGGGCACATTAGGCTGCGGTTGGCGCTCGACCGCATCAAAGCAGCCACCATGGACTTGATCCAGCCCGTAAATCGCCATGGCATCGCCCAGCTTTTTAGCGAGACTCAGAAAGTCTGTGGCCAACAACTCGTGTTGTTTCGCCGCGCTGTCCCGGTTTTTGTAGCGATCCTCGTCCGCCAAGACCCGGTAATAATTCGCCACGCGGGTCAGATTCCAGGCAATCTTCAGGTTGTGCCCAACGATGGCTCGGTTTTGTTGCCAACGCCATTTTTGATCGGGCGTCCAGTCAGCGTGGAACCGTTCGTTGACGAATGGAACTTTCGGGTCTGGATCCGGAAACTTCTGTAAAATCAAACGGGCAGTTGTATCCAGAATGCTCCGGCAGGTACCTAAAAAATCCTCGATTTCATCGCGGCCGTCGCCACCACGCGGCAGCGGATCCAGAGCCAAGATCAAATTGACCAGATAAGCGGGAATGTGATCGCCGATGGAGTTCCAGTTCTTTCGCGAGCGGTTGTCGCCCAGCGCTTCGGCGTCCGGCCGTAGAGTGGCGTAGTCGATGTGGGAAAAATAACCGTCTAAGCCCGTAAAGCCGTTTTGAACCGAATCCAGATAAAATGTTTGGAAGGTACGAATGGTGCGCTGAATGTCTTCCAACACCTCCCAATCTTGAGTGATTCGATAGTATTGGGCCAAGCCGGCCAGCGCGTAGATTTGCTCGTACAGTGGAATGGTATCGCGGTCGTCCCAATTTTCTGATGCGACCACGATTTTTACACCTCGATCCCGGGTTTTTCGTTTGCCGAAACTCCAGAAACAGCTTTGTCCGTCGTGGCTCAAGGAGCGGAAGGTGTAACGCTGATATTGGACACCCGCTTTGGCGGCACACAGATAACGCAGGTTGCCGGTCAGCAGATAAGCAGAGGAAAGGCCATAGATGAAACGGGATAAGGTTGCGCATTCCTGCACGTTATCATCCTGCATTGGCATCCCAAAGATATTCAAGTTGGTTTGATAAAACTCGGCAAAATCATCCATTTCATAAGTGCGGTGATCACCAAACAGATCGTCCAGCCACTCATCGGCCAAGCGGGAAATCTGGGTGAGCCACCAATGCGATTCCTCGAAAATGTATCGGCCGCTCTCGTAATGGGGTAACGTCACGGTGCTGGCCTGAAATTGCTCCTTCCCTTGGTGCGCTTGATAGATGCCATAAATGATAACCAGCTCATCGGGATGAACGTATTTGCGCACCATCTCGGACACGCCGCCGCTTGGATTGAAATTCGGTGGTGTCGGCACGCGATCCCGACTCAATCCGTCTAAATTGCGCAATACGTTAAACGTCGTCTGCGAACTGGTCCTAACCTGAAAACTGTCTCCGCTGCGACAACGCAAAGTAAATGACGCCTCCGTGACATTGACGTTAGTAACTTTCCCCAACAGAGTCATGCTTTGCGAAAAATACTTCATGGGTTCTTTCATGGCTTCTCCCGGACTGACTACCAGCCGATGACCGTGCGATGCAGATCTATAATTGCGGCAACATGGTCATACTCAATTTTGCATTATCTGACAATAATCCAGAAACCGTCCCATTTAATATAGGCTGGAAGTTATATGACATTTAGCCTATCGGAGGGTTTGTCGATTACATACCAGTCTCAGAACGCTGATCGTCTGTTTGCGATTTTGATGCCATAAATTAATTGTAAAGCTGTTCATTTTTCTTTTGCTGGCGTCACGAAATCATGTAACAATAAACATAATTTATTGAAATAAAATATAATATCGTCTTTTATTGCAAGTGAAATTCAATTGAAATCCCAATTTCCAATAAATTTATTGTTGAAATAATTTGTATATTTTTTTGATCAAATTAAAATGCAATGTCGCTTAATAATACAGTTGCAATTATGGAGAATCTTATTTGGATTTCAAAATTGAACCTACCGTTATTGCTTTTTTTCAAATTGAACCTAAGGAAATTTTGTTCGTGCCTCGTCGATTAATTTCTTATTACTTAAGTTATATGACTAAAGCTATATACTCGACCATGCCATCTGGATGTATTAATACAATATGGGAATATTCGAGAACCATGGGCTGAATTCACCCAGAAACGGGTCATAATCGAATATGTTGGGCTGCTTTTTGCACGGTTTCGTGGGCCGAATAGGAGCGACAACCGATCAGCTAAGGCGGGTAATCGAGGAGGAAAGAATGGAAATTAACGGTGCGGACACTATCTTGGTTATCAGCTCAGTCGAAGGTTCCATCGAGGGAAAAAGGACGGAGCGCGGTATCGGTGGCAAGCTTGCCAGCACTATGGTGCAAGGCGTCAGCGTCTCCATGCTCAAGCGCAACATGGACGTTTTTTTCCATCAGATCAATGAAATACTCCAGAATGGCGCCGACCGAATCGGAGAGTTTCAGATTTCGGAGATCGAGGTTTGCGCGCAAATCTCCGGCCAAGGCCAAGTGGCACTGATGGGTAGCGGGGCAAAAATCGAAGCGCAGGGCGGTATTAAATTCACCTTGTGCCGCGTCCCCACAACCACCTGAAACCATCATGCGGTACGAAAACTTCGATCTCTGGATCGATGCCGGGATTGAAGGCCGATATCCGGTGCGGGCCGCATCGCCGCTGGGCGAGGTTCGGGAATCGCTGTCGCTTGATCCCGGCTGGCGAGAAATCCGGCCCTTCCAGGACCGACTGGCCGAGCGCGAGATCGATCAAGCTGGCCTGACCGATCTTGGTAGCCGGCTTTATCGTTGGCTATTCGCCGGCGATATCGAGCTGCTGTTCGAGCGGTCGGCCGGGCGATTCCTGGGCGAGGCGGAAAGGGGACTTCGCGTCCGCCTGCGCATTGAAGCGCCCGAGCTGATCGCGCTGCCTTGGGAGTTTCTTTATTGGCCGAACCGGGATCGCTTTCTGGGGACGTCGGTGCAGTGTCCCCTGGTCCGATATCTGGAAATTTTCGAGCCGATCTCGAACCTGGAAGTATCGCTACCTCTTAGCATGCTGGTCGTCATCCCCGACAGCACGGACCTCGATGTAGCCGAAGAAAAGGCGAGCCTGCTCCAGACGCTCGCCGGTTTGGAGGATCACGTCGAGCTGTCATTTCTCGAAGGGACAGTCACCGCCACCCACATCAGCGATGTGCTGCTGGAAGGCCGCTTTCACCTGTTTCACTTCATCGGCCACGGCGAGTTCGACGGCGATCGGGCGTTTCTGCGACTGAATACTGAGGACGGTGCCAGCGAATACGTCGACGGTACTCGCTTTGCCAGCTTGTTCGCCAACCACCCCACCTTGAAGTTGGTTTTTCTGAACGCCTGTAAGGGAGCGGAGACCTCGCCCACCGCGCCGCTGGCCGGCATGGCCTACCAGCTGGTCCAGCAAGGCGTTCCAGCCGTGGTCGCGATGCAGTATGCCATCTACGACGAGGCTGCCATTTTGTTTAGCCGGGAATTCTATCGCTCCCTATTCAAAAGCCGCGCCCGTGGCCGGGTGGAATTCGCGGTCAGCCACGCGCGCAACAGGCTGCTGGGCGAATTTGCCGGAGAGCGCGACATTGGTGCCCCCGTGCTGTTCATGCGCGCCAGCGAAGGGCTTTTGTTCAACATCGTTACCGGCAATTTGGCAAGGGACCTGCCCATCGTTACCGGCGATTACCGTCGTTGCCAAGTTGCCGAGCGGACGTATCGGCAAAACATCCAAACCCTGGAGCGGCAATACCGCGAAACCTCCGACCCCTTGATCAAGGACAGCCTCGATCAAAATAGCAAGGAGTTGAGTCGGCTCAAGCAGGTGCTCGGCTTGAGGCGAGTCGGGTTTTCGGTCGCGATTGGCGCTTCGCTGTTCGTTTTCTGCTTGTCGTGGCTCCGACTGTTCGATTTTCTCCCGCCGGCGGTCAGGCTCGAAAGCTACGCGGTGGGGTTGGCGGGGCTCTTCTTCTCCGAACGACGTACGGACGAGCGAGTCGCCGTGGTCGTGATCGACGAGCAAACCGAGCGAGAACTCGGTAAACCGTTTGGCAAAGACTGGCGTCGCGAGCACGCGATTTTGCTCGACAAGCTTTCGCGAGCGCGCGCGAAAGTCATCGCGTTCGATCTGTTTTTCGAGGACCCGACCCCATTCGACACAGAGTTTGCCGGCGCCATCAAGCAAGCGAGCGAGCGCGGTACCACGGTCGTTGTCGGCTATCGCGACCTCCTCGGGGACCAACCCAAGATCGTGCAGCCTTTGAGAGATGCCGGCGCCAAACCCGGTCTGCTTTGTATCGGTAAAAAATCGAGTTCGGCACAGCTGGCGCCGCTGGTCGTTCGCAAGGAAGACCAGCGATTCATCCTGCATTCCCTGGCGCTCGAAAGCGGTGCCGCCTTTCTGGGACGCGAGCTGGCGATCGATCAAAAGGTTCGAAATATCGACTTTCTCGACCAGATCACCCGACAAAGCGTCACCAAAGTGGCTGTTTCCGAAACCGATGAAGTGAAGTGGGAGCAACCGGGTTGCCCCGCCATCGACAAGCGCGACATTGCGGCCAGCATCATCATCGACCCTTCGAGGCTCCCCGCGCCAGATGCCACCCAATCAAAAGCGCCGTATCAATCCATCGTGAAAGACCGTCGCGACGGTGATTTCAGCCACTTCAGGGACAAATCGTGCTGGTCGGCATCGAGCGGAAGGATGATCTATTTCCCGTTCGCCACGGCATAACCAGGGAAGAGCGCTACGGCGTCGAATTGCACTCGGCGATTATCCGGTCGCTTCTGGACGGTCGAACGATCCGACCGCTGGACTATTGGCCGGAATTGATGCTCATGGTTGGCTTGGGGTTGTTGGGCGGATTTATTAGAATTGAGACATTTTATTGGCAAGCCCTATTTAGAGCTGGGCTATTTTGGACAACGTTTCTGCTGTATTTTGTTATCGTCAGCTACGTTTTTCACGCTTATCTCGTCATCGTGAATACCACCTATCATCTGCTGGTGTTCAGCTTGTCGTATTGGACCGTCGCGACGGTGAAAAGGAGGTGGTTCGCGTGAACACCCTGAGCCGTTATCGACCATTTAAAACCGCCGGCAATTGTTTTCAGACCTGGATGTCCTCTGCTTTTGCGCTGCTTTTCATCGGGTACGTCGGGTGGATTGCTCCCGCCGCCGGACGAGAGCAGGCGCTGCCGATTCTCGAAACGATCCTGATGGAAGATCGATCCTTGGACACCGCAAACTACTGGATCGCCGCCGCGCGAGAATGGCGACAGGTGCGGATCAGCCGCGAAGGCGTCCTCCTGGATGCCGCGCCAGACATGCCCTTGAGAAAGGGCGATCTGATCAGGACCGGACCAAACGTGGCAGTCGCCATCCGTTTTCCCAGCGGAACACAGTTGTACGTGCGATCCAATAGCCGTATCCGAATCGGCTCAATTTTCGCGTTTGTCGGCGAGCTATTCGTCAGGGTCAGAGGCGCGTTTCAGGTGGATACCGAATTTGTCACCGCCGGCGCAGAGGGAACCGAGTGGGTAATGGCCATTTCACCCCGTGGCGACACGCGTTGTACAGTTCTGGAAGGGCGCGTCCGCATGGCCTCCAGGGAGAATGCCTGGAGATCTTTATCGATCACGGCAAATAGAACATATATAACGCGTGGCTGGCGCCATACGGAGATGATGCCGGCATCGCCGGAAGAGTTATCCGAAATGCGGCGTTGGATCGATCAAATTGATCGGCTGATTGGCAGTCGACCCGCACGGACGCCCGAAGATATCGGGCCTCCTCCCCTTCATACTCGCATTGACGTTCACCGTCACCATGACCGGAACCCGGGAGGGGAGCGCCCGACTCGGCCCGAGCGGAACCCGGGAGGGGAGCGCCCGACCCAGCCTGCCCCGGATCGCCGGCCTTATTCCTCCGGCGACGGTACCACCCGATCACCGTAACGCTATTTCACGTTACCGAGACCTTGTAATTGGACTCCATGGCTTGGATTTTTGGTCCCGCCGGACTTAGCCGCGCAATGCATCCGAACGCTTCGGTCACCCACGACGAGATTCGCGCCGAACTGATCGATACGCTGTACCGATCGGTCCCTGTCGCCGTCCTGGTTCACGCCGTGTCCAGCACCGTGCTCGTTTGTCTCCTTTGGAATAAGGCGCCCCGTCCCAGCCTGCTGGCTTGGCTGGCTGTCCTCTATGGTTTGACGGTGGTTCGTTGGTCGCTGATGCGCGCCTACCAGCGGCGGCAGCCCAACACGGCGAACAAGGGCCATTGGGGAAAGGTAGCAGCGTCTTTATCGTGGGTATTCGGCTTGGTTTGGGCGGCTGTGCCCATCCTGTTCCTCGATCCGGAGCAACCGGCCACCCTGGTTTTCATCACCGTTATCTTGGTGGGGATGAACGCGCAAGCGTTGATGGCTGTGGTGTCTTATCCGCCGGCCTACTTCGCGTCCGTACTGGCGCTGCTGTCACTGATCGTCGTTTTAGTGCTGCGCGGTGGTGCGAGCGGCGCCGAAATCGCTTTCCTAGTAACCTTCAACCTGGCGGCGTGCTTGCTGTATGCCAAAAATATCTACAGGACGCTCAATCATTCCTTGCACCTTCGCTTCGAAAACGCCGCCCTGCAACGGGAAAAGGACGAAAAATCGGCTCTGCTGGAAACCACCTTGCAGCATATCCAACAAGGCATCAGCCTGATCGACCCGCGAAACCGACTCCGGATGTGGAACCAGCACTTTCTGGATTTGCTCGGCTTGCACGGCCACGCGCTCGAGCGCGGCCAACCTCTCGACACGATTCTGCACGCCGTCGACCCGCCGCTGGCGCTGCTGGAGAAAGGAAAGATCGAGTTCAAGCGCGCGGACGGGATCATCGTCGAAATCCTGCAAACGCCCATACCCAACGGTGACCGGGTGTTGACCTGCACCGATATCAGCGAACTCAAGCAGCGGGAGAACGCGCTGGACGCCGCTCGCCGCGAGGCGGAGCAGGCCAACGCGGCGAAAACCCGGTTCTTAGCGACCGCTAGCCACGATTTGCGCCAGCCGATCCACGCGCTGGGCCTGTTTTTCGCCAACTTGGTGGATCGGGTGCGCGATGCCGAAACCCAACCGCTGATCAAGCAGATCGAGGATTCGATCCTATCCATCGACGGCATGTTGAGCGCCTTGCTGGACATTTCCAAGCTGGATGCTGGGGTGATCCGTCCTAACGTCGGTCCCGTGGCCGTAGCCGAACTGTTCAAGCGGCTGGAAACCGAATATCAATCCCATGGGATCAATTTGTTCGGCACCTTGCGGGAGCGGAGACGGTTTCAGCGGCAGGACGCCGACCGCCACGCCTTCAATCGTGAGTCCGGCAGCAGAGAGCATAAAAATCCGGGGGAGATCAGGCGGCTTCCTTGAGTTGGGAGGGATTGTCTTTTCGGAAGCTCGGATACCATCGTTGGAAGGTCTGATCCAGCTCATCGTTCAGAACCTGGGTTCGCGC
>WBZV01000147.1_pt1 | contig 48332 bp, 44 predicted proteins | sample 5204221 | NCBI WGS metagenome assembly WBZV01 (sample SAMN12344360, study PRJNA552823) | activated sludge metagenome | biome: Activated sludge suspended growth; feature: Nitrification reactor; material: Wastewater; isolation source: activated sludge from nitrification reactor of wastewater... | reverse complement strand
CCTCCACCGTGTTCCCGACCGAAGCCGAGAAGGCCATCCACGAGGTGGAGATCTACATCGGCATCCTCATCGGCGCCGTCACCTTCTCGGGCTCGCTGATCGCCTTCGGCAAGCTGTCGGGCAAGATCGGCGGCAAGCCACTGCTGCTGCCGGGGCGGCATTTGCTCAACCTGGCGGGCCTGCTGGTGGTGATCTGGTTCGGCCGTGTGTTCCTGAATTCGCACGATATCCAGTCCGGCATGACGCCGCTGCTGGTGATGACGGTGATCGCGCTGCTGTTCGGCATCCACATGGTGATGGCCATCGGCGGCGCCGACATGCCGGTGGTCGTCTCCATGCTCAACAGCTACTCGGGCTGGGCCGCAGCGGCCACAGGCTTCATGCTCAGCAACGACCTGCTGATCGTGGTGGGCGCGCTGGTCGGCTCGTCGGGCGCGATCCTCAGCTACATCATGTGCCGGGCGATGAACCGCAACTTCATCAGCGTGATCGCCGGTGGCTTCGGCGGCGGCGCGCCGGTGGCCAAGGGCGACGGTGCCGCGGCCGAGCCGCAGGGCGAGGTGTCGCCGATCCTGGCCGCGGAGACGGCCGAGCTGCTGCGCGAATCCAAGAACGTGGTCATCGTGCCCGGCTACGGCATGGCGGTGGCGCAGGCCCAGCACACGGTCTACGAAATCACCAAGCTGTTGCGCGAGAAGGGCATCAACGTGCGCTTCGGCATCCACCCGGTGGCCGGGCGCATGCCGGGCCACATGAACGTGCTGCTGGCCGAGGCCAAGGTGCCCTACGACATCGTGCTGGAGATGGACGAAATCAACGACGACTTCCCCAACACCGACGTGACGATGGTCATCGGCGCCAACGACATCGTCAACCCGGCCGCGCAGGACGACCCCACCAGCCCCATCGCCGGCATGCCGGTGCTGGAAGTGTGGAAAGCAAAAACGTCCATCGTCATGAAGCGCAGCATGGCCAGTGGTTATGCCGGCGTGGACAACCCGCTGTTCTACAAAGAGAACAACCGCATGCTGTTTGGCGACGCGAAGAAGATGCTCGAAGAAGTGCTTGCAGCGCTGAGGAGTTGAGCGCTTGAGTACATTGGAGCGACAGGGCCGACACCGGTCTTGCGGAAGGCGACCCAGATCGCGTCAAAGATGATCGAGGCGGTGGTCCATCACCGCCACCTCCCGAACGAAAGTGCGCATGAGCAATACCCTGGTTTCATCGCCGCCGGCATCACCCCGAGTGGCGCTGTTCGTCACCTGCCTGGTCGACGCGATGCGCCCGAGCGTGGGCTTCGCGGCGCTCAAGCTGCTGCAGGACGCGGGCTGCAGGGTCGAGGTTCCGATGCAGCAAACCTGCTGCGGGCAGCCTGCGTTCAACAGCGGGGACACGAAGGACACCGCCGTCCTTGCCCGGCGCTTCATCGAACAGTTCGAGCCCTATGACTACGTGGTCGCTCCGTCGGGCTCGTGCGCAGGCATGACGCGTGCCCACTACCCCGAGGCGCTTGCCGACGATCCGCGCTGGGCCGAGCGCGCGCGCAAGCTCGGCGCGCGCACCTTCGAGTTGATGAGCTTTCTCGTCGACGTGATGCACTACAAACCTGCCGGCGTGAAGTTTCCGGCCACGGCGACCTATCACGACAGCTGCTCCGGGCTGCGTGAGCTGGGTGTCTTCGACCAGCCGCGTGCGCTGCTCGGCCAAGTGGGTGGCCTCACGATGAAGCCGCTGGAGGGCAATGATGTCTGCTGCGGATTTGGCGGCACGTTCTGCGTCAAGTACCCGGCGATCTCGAACGCCGTGGTGTCGGAGAAGGCTGCCGCGATCGAGCGCACCGGTGCCCAGGTCCTTCTGGGTGGAGACATGGGCTGCCTGATGAACATGGCCGGCAAGCTGCATCGCAATGGTTCTCCGGTGCTGGTCTACCATGCTGCCGAGGTGCTGGCGGGCATGGCCGATGCGCCTTCCATATCGGCAAGAAGCAGCGACAAAGGATGAGCGCCGCCATGCAGACCTCCGTCATCTCGTTCAAGTCGCGCGCGGACGCGGCGCTCGCTGATCCCACGCTGAAGCTGGCGATCGACCGCACGACCGGCACGGCGGAGCGCAAGCGTGCCGCCGCGTTGGTGGATTTTCCGCAGTTCGAGGCCGCCCGCGAACGGGGCAAGCGGATCAAGGACCACGTCATCGAGCACCTCGATCACTACCTGCTCGAGTTCGAACGCAACGCCATCGCTTCCGGTGCGAAGGTGCACTGGGCGACGTCGGCCGACGAGGCCTCGCGCATCGTCGTCGACCTGTGCCGCCAGGCGAAGGCGAAGCGGGTCACGCGCGTGAAGTCGATGCTTGGCGAGGAGATCGGTCTGCCGCACGCGCTGGACGCCGCCGGCTTCGAGCGCTTCGAGACCGATCTGGCCGAGCACATCGTGCAACTCGCGGGCGACCGACCGTCGCACATCGTCTGGCCGTCGATGCATCGCACGCGCGAGCAGGTGTCGGTGATGTTCAAGAAAGCGCACCGTGTTCCGCACAAGGACGAGACCATCGAGGCGATGGTCGACAGCGCCCGGCGCGAGTTGCGCGACAAGTTCCTCAGCGCCGACGTGTCGATCTCCGGCGCCAACTTCCTGATTGCCGACACCGGCGCGACCTGCACCGTGACCAACGAGGGCAATGCCGAGCTGACGACATCGCCACCGCGCATGCACATCGTCACCGCCGGCATCGAGAAGCTCGTGCCGAGCCTGCCGCACGCGTTTGCACTGCTGCGCTTGCTGGTGCGTTCGGCCACCGGTGCCGATGTGACGCAGTACACCACCTTCCATTGCGGACCCAAGAAGCCCGTCGACCTGGACGGCCCGGAAGAATTCCACATCGTGCTGGTCGACAACGGCCGCACGAAGATGCTCGCCGACGCTGGCTTGCGCGACATGCTGCGCTGCCTGCGGTGCGGCGCCTGCATGAACCACTGCGTGGTCTTCAAGCAGTTGGGCGGCCATGCCTACGGCGGCGTCTACCCCGGGCCGATGGGAGCCGTGCTCACGCCGGTGTTCGACGGCCTGAAAGAGTCCCGTGAACTCTCGCATGCCTGCACGCTCAACGGCAAATGCCAGGAAGTCTGCCCGGTGGACATCCCGCTGCCGACCTTGATGCGTGGCTGGCGCGACCGCTCGTGGCGCGAAGGCTTGGAGCCGTCGTCGATGCGGTTCGGGATGGGGATCTTCACGTTTGTCGCCTCGCGACCTTGGATCTACCGGCTGGGCGCGACGGTAGCGGTCCGCATGATGCGCTTGTTCGGCCGCGGCGGCTGGATCCGCGGCATGCCCGGACTCGGTCCATGGACCGCGCACCGGGACTTTCCGGTGCCTTCAGGCCGCACCTTCATGGCCCGCTACGCCAACGGCGAAGGGAGGCAGAAGTGACGGCACGTGACGACATTCTGGGCCGTGTCCGCGCTGCGCTCGGTCGCCGAAGCATCGATCCGGCAAGCGTTGCCAGCGCCGCCGCGACGCTGCTGGCGGACCTGCCATCAACGCGGCCCAGGCTTCTCGCAAGCTCGTTGGCGGAAGCCTTCATTGCGCGTGTCACCTCGCCCAAGGTGGCTGCGACGGCTGAGCGCATCGAATCGACAGCTGCACTGCCTGAGGCCGTGGCCAGGTACCTTCGCGCACGCGATCTGCCGAAGGCCATCGCGCTCCAGCCGCTTGCGCTGCTGCGTTCGCTCGACTGGTCGGGGTTCGAGGTGCGCGCCAGCGTCGCCTCTGACGAAGTGGCCGCGATCGGCATGGCGCGGTGGGGGATTGCCGAGACCGGCTCGCTGGTCTTCCATTCCGGGGCCGACACGGCGGTGCTGGCGAATTTCCTTCCGCTGCATCACATCGTGCTGCTTCGCAACGCCGACCTTCTGGCCTACCTTGAAGACTACGCGACGCTGGTTGCTGGCCAGCCGATGCCCCGCAACGTGAACCTCATCACCGGGGCCAGCGGCACGACCGACATCGAGGGAAGCCTGGTGCTGGGCGCCCATGGCCCGAGGTACATGCACGTCGTTCTCGTCGACGCCTAGCAAGGGCAGTTGCAGTCGGCTGCGCGTCCTTTCGCATTCGATGGGCAAGCGCTCGATGCGACCTGGCGTTGACTGCCGAGGCCCCGACCCGGTTGGGGCCGGCTGGCGAAGCACCAGGGAATCCACCAGGCGATCTCTCATGAACTTGGCGCCGCTCATGTTCGGCAGTGTGTGCCTCAAATTTCGACACTCATGTCAGATTGCCCCGATCCCCGTTCCCCATCCACCCTGAGCGCTGATCGCAAGCTCGCTCTGTACCAGGCGGTCTTCGACGAGATCCCGGACGTCGTGCTGCTGAAGGACGAGGACGGCAATTTCCTGCTGTGCAACCAGATCGTCGCTCGTCTCTATGGCACCACGCCGGACGAGATGATCGGCAAGCACGACGACGATTTCGGTGTGCCGACGGACATGGCGGATGGCTTTCGGGCGAACGTCATGGCCATCATGGCAAGTGGGCAGACAGAGATCGTCTTCGAAGACAGCCGTGACGCCACGACGGGCGAGGTCCGCCATTTCAAGTCGATCAAGCGACCGTTCAAGGACGCACAGGGCCGTAACCAGATTCTGGTGATCGCGCACGACATCACTGATGTGGTCCGCGCCCAGCAGCAGGTTGCGCAGAGCGAGTTCACGTTGCAGCAGGTCATGATGGCCACGCAGGAAGGCGTCTGGGACTGGCATGTGCCGTCGGGTCGGGTGGTCCACAACGAACGCTGGTTCGGGATCCTGGGCTTCCAGGCGGGCGAGATTGGTGACCACCTGGAAGCGTTCGTCGGCCAGTTGCATCCCGACGACCGCTCATCAGTCTGGCAGCAGATCCAGCGCTTGCTGGATGGCGCGGACAGCCACTATGAATCGGAACACCGGATGGTCAGGAAAGACGGTTCGGTGATCTGGGTTCACGACCGTGGACGGGTGGCCGATCGCGATGAACAAGGCAGGGCAACCCGCATCGTCGGCGCCTATGCCGACATCACCGAGCGCAAGCAGGGTCAGACCGCCCTCGAGCAGGCGCTGCAACAGGCCCAGAGCGCCACCCGCGCCAAGTCCGAGTTTCTGGCCACGATGAGCCATGAACTGCGAACGCCGATGAATGGAGTCCTCGGCATGGCGCAACTGTTGATGGCGCCTTCGCTCACGGCGGCGCAGAGAATCGACTATGCCAAGGTGATCCTGCGCTCGGGCGAAACCTTGCTGGCTCTGCTCAACGACATCCTGGATCTGTCGCGGGTGGAAGCCGGCCGGCTCGAACTCTCGGTGTCCAGCTTCGAGCCGGCCGCCCTGGTCGCCAGGACGATGGACTCGTTCCGAGCGTCGGCGTCCCGCAAGGGTCTACAACTCAGCATGGACAACAATGCCGTGCCGCGCGGCAGGTTCATCGGCGACCCCTTGAGATTGGGGCAGATGCTTTCGAACTACCTGGGCAACGCGGTCAAGTTCACCCCGCGTGGATCGATCACGGTGTCGGTGACCGAGGGCGTCGACGAGGCGGGGAACCCGACGCTGGAGTTCGCCGTCGATGACACTGGCGTCGGGTTTTCAGAGGACAAACGGCACCTGCTGTTTCAACCCTTTTCGCAGATCGACGGTTCGTCGACCCGAGAGTACGGTGGCACGGGTCTGGGACTGTCCATCGTCGCGAGGTTCGCGCAGCTCATGGGCGGGCAGGTCGGTGCCAGCAGCACGCCGAGGCTCGGTTCGCGCTTCTGGTTTCGGGTGCCGTCGAAGCGATTGATGCGTGCCGAACCCCTGCAGGACACGCCGGCGCAGTGCCCCGTTCAGCCATCCGGCGCTTGTCGCGCGCAGGTGCTTGTCGCCGAGGATGACCCCGTCAATCGCGAGGTCCTCGGCCTGCTCCTTGGCAGCCTGGACGCGAAGGCAGACTTCGTTGCGGACGGCGAGGCGGCGGTCGCCGCCATGACCGGCGGGCACTGCTATGACCTGGTCCTCATGGATGTGCAGATGCCCGTGTTGGATGGGCTTGCCGCTGCCCGGCGCGTGCGGGCCTGGGAACACGAGCAGGGCAGGGCACGGCTCCCCATCGTCGCAGTGACCTCGGGCGTGTTCGAGGAAGACCGCCGGCTTTGCTTCGACGCGGGCATGGACGACTTCATTGCCAAACCGATCGTGCTCGAGCAGCTTGCCAATGTGCTTGACCGCTGGTCACGCTGACGGCGTCGCGCGAGGACTCATGCTCGGCCGGTGATACGTGGCCAGGCGATCGGCATCCGAATCGCCATGGCCGTTGTAGTCGCGCCGTCAGTCAACCTTGATGCCGGCCTCGTCGATCACCTTTTTCCACTTCGCCGCGTCACTCCTGATCAACTCGGTGACCTTGGCCGGGGGGCCGCCCGCAATGTCCAGGCTCATCTCGGCCAATCTGGCGCGCACATCCTTGTCCCGCAGGATGGTGTCGATCGTGCTGTTGAGCTTGTTGATCACGTCCACCGGCGTGCCGGCCGGCGCCATGAAGGCATACCAGAAGGTCATGTCGAAGTCCTTGCCGCCGGCCTCGGCGACCGTAGGCACGTCGGGGTAGGCGGGCAGCCGCTTGGGTGACGTGACAGCCAGCGCGCGCAGCTTGCCGCTCTTGACGATCGGCATCGCCTCGGGCACCAGCGCCATCATCACCTGCACCTGGCCGCCCATCATCTCCTGCAGCGCCGGTGCGCCGCCCTTGTAGGGCACGTGCACCGGGTCGAAGCCGTTCTGCCGCTTGTAGTACTCCATACCCAGGTGGCTGGGCGTGCCGTTGCCGGCCGAAGCGTAGTTCACCGTACCCTTGTTCGCCTTCAGGTACGCACCCAGTTCAGCCATTGACTTCACCGGCAGTTGCGGGTGTACCACCACCACACTCGGCACCGTGGCCGCCAGCAGCACCGGCGCCAGGTCCTTCAGCGGGTCGTAGGGCAGGCGCGGGCCGTACAGGCCCGGGTTGACGGCCAGGCCGCTGAGCGTCGACAGCAACAGGGTGTAGCCATCGGGCGCCGCCTTGGTGACGTTGACGATGGCGATCTGCTCGCTGCCGCCGGGCCGGTTGTCCACCACCGCCGGCTGTCCCAGGAGCTTGCCCAGTCGCTCGCCGATCAAGCGCGCCAGCACGTCGGTGGAGCCGCCGGCCGCATAGGGCACCACGATGCGGATCGGCTTGGTCGGGTAGTCCGCGGCCTGCGCGGACAGGGCGCCGGTCAGCAGTGCGGCACCGGCAAGGAGAGGGGCAAGGGCGTGGGTCATGGGTGGCCTCGATGAGGTGGCGGGATGGCGTGGCGGCTCGAAAACGCTCCCCTTGGTGGGGTGAGTGGACGAACTCTACAATCATGTTGACGTAACGTCAACATAACGTCGATAATTTATCGACGTTACGCAGTCGATCGACACCACAACCAAGGAACGGCGATGAAGAACACCCTACCGGCAGAACCGGCATCTGCCGAGTCGCCATCACCAGCCCCAGTCCATCGCATCGTGACCTCGCAGCACCTCATCTCGCCCAAGTCGCCCGAGTTGTCGGAGGTCGAGTTCGGCCTGGCCATCGTGGGCAACGCATATGAACGATGGATGGTGCGCTGCATGACGGCCGCCGGCCACCCCGACACCGCGGCGCTGGACGTTTTGGTGCTGCACCATGTCAACAGCCAGCAACAGGAGAAGAAGCTGGCCGACATCTGCTTCGTGCTCAATGTCGAGGACACCCATGTGGTGTCGTACGCCCTGAAAAAGCTCGCTGGGATGGGCCTGGTGGAAGGCAGCAAGCGTGGCAAGGAGGTCTTCTTCCGCACCACCGGGCGCGGCCGCGCGGCCTGCGAACGCTACCGCCAGGTGCGCGAGACCTGCCTCATGCCGGGCTTTGCCGGCACTTCGGAGGAAAACCTGCGCCTGGGTGACGTGGCCAGCCTGCTGCGCACACTGTCGGGTCGTTATGACCAGGCGGCACGGGCGGCGTCGGCATCGATGTTCACGTCGCTGGGCGTGAGCCCGGTCGAGGGCGAACCTGCAGCGGACAAGGAAGCACCATGACGCCACGACTGCTCGACGCCGGCGACGGTGCGGTGACAATCGAGTTCGGTGACCAGATCACCTCGCAGTTGGTGGGACGGGTGGCGGCCCTGGACAAACTGCTGCAGGCCGCGCGCGAGCGCGGCGAGCTGGCAGGCGTCGTCGAGACCATGCCGACCTTCCGCTCGCTGACCGTGCTCTACGACCCCCTGCAAACCAGCCGGGCGGCGCTCGACCCGGTCCTGACGGCGCTGGCCTCCCAGTCCGAGGCTGCCCCCGCTGCGAATGGGCGCCGCTGGCGGTTGCCGGTGTGTTACGGCGGCGAGTTCGGCGCCGACCTGGCCGATGTCGCATCGGCCACCGGCCTGTCGCCCGATGCGGTGGTGCAGTTGCACGCCGATACCGAGCTCAGCGTCTACATGATCGGCTTCATGCCCGGCTTTCCGTTCATGGGCGACCTGCCGTCGGCGCTGGACATGCCGCGCCGGCGCGAGCCGAGGCTGCGTGTGCCGGCGGGGTCGGTGGCGATCACCGGCAGCCTGACGGCGATCTATCCGTGGCAGAGCCCGGGTGGCTGGCAGCTGATCGGGCGCTGCCCGGTGCCGCTGTTCGATGCTGCTGCTGCCACGCCGTCGCTGCTGGCACCGGGCGACACGGTGCGCTTCGAGGCCATCACGGCACAGCGCCTGGCCGAGCTCGAAGCGGCGATCACAGCGGGCAAACTGGGGCCACACGCGTGGCTGGCAGTGACGCCGTGAGACTGCCTGGCCACCCGACCTGCCAACATCCGAGAAACGCTCCATGACTGCCACGGTCGAAGTTGTCTCCCCCGGCGCGCTGTCCACGCTCCAAGACCTGGGCCGCCCCGGCTGGCGCCGCCACGGCGTACCGGGCTGCGGTGCGCTCGACGCGGCGCTGCTGCGCATCGCCAACGTGCTGGCGGGCAACGCCGAAGGCGCCGCAGCGATCGAGTTCTTCGTGGCCGGGCCAACGCTGAAGGCGCTCGACGAGCCGGTGCAGCTTGGCTTCGCCGGCGACTTTTCGCTCACCCTCGTGCGCGCCAATGGCGAGCGCACCCAACTCGACAGTTGGCGCAGCGTCACGCTGTGGCCCGGCGACACGCTGCGCGCGGGTTCGCCGCGCAACAGCCGTTGCGGCGTGGTGGCGGTGCGCGGGCTGGTGGCCCCGCTGGTGCTCGGCAGCGCCTCGACCTACATGCGGGCACTACTCGGCGGGTACGGCGGCCGGGCGCTCGCGGCCGGCGACAAGCTCAGCGCGAGCGCCATGCCACTCAAAGCGGGCATGGTGCCGACCGAGCAGATACTGCGGCGGCCGCGGGCGCCCGAGCGTGGCGCCATGCGTGTCGTGCTCGGCCCGCAAGCCGACCACTTCGACGCGGCAGCACTCGCGAGCTTCTTCGGCAGCGAATACCAGGTGTCGACCGAAGTCGACCGCATGGGCGTGCGGCTGCAGGGCCCTGCGCTGCTTCACAACGACCGGGGCGGCGAGATCGTGTCGGACGCCACAGTGCCCGGCTCAATCCAGGTGCCGGGCAACGGCCTGCCGATCGTGCTGCTGGCCGATGGCCAGACGGCCGGCGGCTACCCGAAGATCGCCACCGTGATTTCCGCCGACCTTCCGCGCCTGGCGGTGGCCGCCGTCGGCACCCCGTTGCGCTTCGAGTCGGTGACGGTGGCCCAGGCCGAGGTTCTGGCCCGCGAGCACGAAGCTGGGCTGCGCCGGTTGTTGTCGGCCATCGAGCCGCTGGCGCTGGATGGCGACGTCGACCTCCATGCGATGTACAACGCCAATCTGGTCAGCGGCATGATCGACGCGTTCGACCCGCGCTGAACTGCAGGCCCGATGCGCCGTTGACAGACCCTGCCACCCGCGCCGCCATGTGTGGCGCCGGACGGCTGCCGGCAGACAAAAAAGCTGAGGAGATCGAAGTGGAAATCAACCTGAACGCGGACCTCGGAGAGAGCTTCGGCGCCTGGCGCATGGGCGACGACCGGGCGTTGCTGGCGGTCATCGGCTCTGCGAACGTTGCCTGTGGTTTCCACGCCGGCGACCCGCTGGTCATGACCGAGACCGTGCGGCTGGCGGGCGAGACCGGTGTCAGCCTGGGCGCACACCCGGCGTTTCCTGACCTGCAGGGTTTTGGCCGGCGTGAGATGCAGTTGTCTCCGCGCGAGCTGTCGACGGTGGTCACCTACCAGGTTGGCGCGTTGATGGGCATTGCGCAGTCGCAGGGCCAGCGTGTCACCCATGTCAAGCCGCATGGGGCAATGAGCAACATGGCCTGTCAGGACGCTGCCATGGCGGCCACCATCGCTGCCGCGGTCAAGGCGATCGATGCGCAACTGATCCTGCTGGCCCCCGCCTTGTCCGAACTGGCCGCTGCAGGACGTGCCGCCGGACTGCGCGTTGCGGACGAGGTTTTCGCCGACCGCGCCTATACCGACGAGGGCAACCTGGTGCCGCGCAGCGTGCCCGGCGCTGTCCTCCACGACAGCACCGATTGCCTGGCGCATGTGCTGCGCATGGTCGAGCGCGGCGGCATCGTCGCGATGAGCGGCAAGCTGCTGCCATGCAGCTTTCACAGCATCTGCGTGCACGGCGACTCGGCGTATGCGGTGACCACGGCCGCCGCGGTGCGCGAGGGCCTGCTTGCGGCCGGTCACCGACTTCGGGCGCTGCCCGAGATGTTCCGATAAGCAACCGACGGTCGGCTTTGCGGAGATCAGTGATTGATCGGCCGTGACTCGGTTGAGACTCGACGTCGCCTTATGCCTTGGTCAGCAGTTGGGCACCGCTGACCTTGGCGACGCCCTTGTCAAAGGTCCACAGCGGCTGCTCGCCGGCCTGTGTGGCCGGCGCGACGTGCAGACCGTCGGCGAAGTCCGCCGAACCCATTCGCAACAACTGCACCGCGATCTCGAGCGCACGCTCCGACGCGAACGTGAGCTCGGCGGCCGAGAAAAGGCTGGACTGGGTCATCAGCACGTCGTCCTTGCCGAACTCGAAGCTGGACTGCAGCACCCCATGGTGTCAACCCGTACTTCTCATGCGATTGAAATGCGATCGCAGGGGTACTGGTTGACGCCTCCAGTCAGCATCGGCTGACGGTCCAGGAAGGTCGGGAACATTCATCTGAAAATGAACGACCTGTGACGGTGCTCGGTCTCCGACGCGCTCGCACGAGTTAACATAAACATTAAAGTCGCTCATTCGGCCTGCTTGCGACCATTGCGCCGAGGTGACGCAAGGTGGCGGTTGCGTCTGCAGCTCTCTCTGGCCAAAGACCTCAATGCCACCGTTGTCGTGGGCCGTGCCGCCTCCCTGGCGGAGGCGTCGAATCGTAGGGTCACGAGTTCCGTGGCAGGCTGGGACGACTGGCGATCCGAGCCAGCATTCTTACTGAATCCCGCCCCCGCTGCACATGGCCGTTGCGCCGCGTCAGTCGAATGCGCATGATGCTTCTATCGTGAGTGCGGCGGAACCGTCGCCAAGACTTGACCATCTCCGTGAACGACATGAGCCACCGCAACGCCAGCCAGGCCGAACCGATGCGAACCGGCCATCAATCCGCAGCTCACAACCGATGGCTCGCCGCCGAAATCCAAGACGCGCTGGACGATCCGCGGCCAAGCCTCTCTCTCGAAGAAGCCATGGCCGCCATGGAAGCTGAGATCGACGCCGTTGAGCACAGGTCCTCCATCGATCGCGCTCCGGCTGAACCTCCTTTGCCTTCCAAAGCCCCGCGTCGACAGTGAACGTCAGCATGTTCCACTCCTGGTGAGGTTCCCTGCAGGAGGTTTGCGCACGATGTTGCCTGGGGAGGTCAAGGATCAAGGGCCGGCACGAGGCGGCCTGGTCGCTGCTCAGGCCCGCGGCGCAGCGGCGCGTGCCCGGTGGATCAAGGAAAGACTCGTCGTGCCCGGTCCGCAATTGGCACAGGCGTGGGGGATCCGGCTGGAGGCCCTGGCGACGGCCACCGCAAGCGGCGAGGTGGTCAGCATCGCCATCGACGGTAACGTGTACTTCCCCAAGGCGTTGCTGAGCGTAGATCGTTTGACCGCGGTCGCGATCTGCCTCGCGCTGCGGCACCTCCGAGATACCGAGAGGCTGATGTTCTGGCTGCGCGACCACGGAGCCCTTGGCGGCACAAACCCGGCCGCGGCCTTGAGCGCGGGAACTTCGATCGACCAGGTGATCGCACTTGCACAGGCCTGGGCGCGTGCGAGGACGGAGGGCGGCAGCCTGATGGATGGGAGGCCAGACTCTATGTGCGCTTGACCGACTTGACGGGCTCCAAAGAGATGGGTTCCACGTCCTTTCGCAGCAGTTCGTCAATCACCGCCGCATGCCGTGCCAGATGCTCCGGCGCCAGGTGCGCATACCGCTCCACCATCGAGTCCGACTTCCAGCCGCCCATCTCCTTGATCATGCCCTTGGGCACGCCGTTCTGGATCAGCAGGCTGGCCCAGGTGTGGCGGGTGTCGTGGAAGCGGAAGTCCTCGATGCCCGATTTCTTCAGCGCGTTGCGCCAGGCGGTGTTCACCGTGGCGTTCAGGCGCTTACCCTTGTAGACGAAGACATGCTCGTCGTGCTTGCCGATCTGCGCGCGCAGTATCTCCATGGCCGTGGCGTTGAGCGGTATGCCCAAGGTCTTGCGGCTCTTGATGTCGCTGGCGGCTACAGTCATCACCTGGCGCTGCATGTCGATCTGGCTCCACTTCAGGCCCAGCACATTGGCGCGCCGCAGGCCGGTGGCGATGGTGAAGCGCGTCAGTGAGCGCAGGTGCTCGGGCAGGTTGCGCAGGAAGGTGTCGATCTCGGTGGGCGTGAGGTAGCGCACCCGGCCCTCGGGCTCGCGGTGCAGCCGGATGGTCGGCACGCTGTCGATCCAGTTCCACTCGCGCATGGCCCGCCGCAGGATGGACCGCAGCAGCTGGTAGTAGCGGTTGCGCGTGGCCGGCGCCTTGTCGCCCTTCTGGCCTTCCACCACGGCCTGTATGCGGTCCCAGGTCAGCTCGGTCAGCGGCAGGCGCTTGAAGAACGGGGTCAGGAACTCGATCTTCTTCGCGTCGTCGCGGATCGACGCCTTGTGGCCCTGCTCGTTCAGCCAGCGCAGGGCCGCGTCTTCCCAGGTGTAGCGGGGCTTGTCGCCCAGCTTGGCCTGGCGCCACAGGTCGTGCTTCAGCCGGTCGTGGAGTTCCTTCGCGGCCTTGCGGTCAGTTGTCTCAGCCGACTGTCTAACGCGCTGGCCACCTGGCGCGGTGATGTCGATCCACCAGGTTGTGCCTCGTTTGAGGATGCCCATGTCCTGCCTCCAATGCGTTCACATGCGTTGCGATGGCCCTGCGCGCGCTGCTGCACGGCCTCGGTGCCTTGCTGCACGAAGGCATCGATGGCGGCCTGGGTCACTTTCCAGCGCCGGCCGATTTGCATCGCTTTCAGCTGGCCGGTGTTCACCAGGTTCCAGGCGGTGGAGTAGTCCACGCGCAGCATCGTCGCCGTTTCGCGCAGGTCGTAGAAGAGAGGTGTCACTGCAGTCATGTCCGTGCCTTCCTGGCTGCACGCAGCCGGGTCAGTTGGATCTGCTGCTTCGCGGCCGGCGTCAGATCAAAGATCGCACGGTCGCTAGAGGCGTCAAGTTCACAGTCGTCCCCGCGGGCGCCTCGCGCACGGGGTGTGGGGTGGGATGGGTTCTCGTCGTGGTGGATCAGGCGCGCAGGGCGTCGAGGTCGGCAATCAGACGGCGCTTGCCGTACAGGCACATGCCGCGCGCGCACGCGTGCATCGGCTCGGCGGCCACGTGCACGGCCTGTCGATCAAACAGGCCTTCCGCGGCCTGCAGGAAGTACGCTGCGCCGCCACCGGCCAGCCACACGGTCTGCGGTGTGGGCAACTCGGTCAGGGATTGCGCAATGCCGCCCAGCATCCGCCGGGCCCGGCCATGGATCCACGGCCAGTGAAGCTGCAGGTCATGCAGTTGTCCGCACGCCCGCACGGGCTTGCCATGGCGCAGCGCTTGATCAACGGCATCGAGCCGGACGTCGCCGCTGGGGGCACCTTGGCCGATCCGATCGTCCACGGTGCGCAGCAGGCTGGCCACGCCGTGGTATTCGGTGCCGCCGGCCAGGGGCTCCAAGTCGCGGCCGCGGTACAGCGCCCAGTCCAGGCTGCCGAAGCCCGCCACCATCACCAGCGACACCTGCGTTTTGTCGATCTCGGCAGAGTCGAGCCATTCGATGGCGCTGGTAGTGGCCTGGGGCAGAACTTCCACCCGGGCCACGGTGACGCTGGCGTTGGCCGCGATGCGCACCGGCCGCCTCAGCCAGTCGCGGATCTGCGGCTCCAGGGCTTCGCGTTCCCGCATCGGCACGGTCAGCACCAGCATGTCGATGATGGGCTCTTCGATGAAAGCCAGCGCGCCGGCGACGCAGGCGCGGTAGTCAGCGGTGGCCGCAAAGCCTTCTGCCTGCGAGTGATAGATCGCATCGCCCAGCGCCGCTTCGATGTCCGGACCCACCTCGACCAGGTGGGTACCGAAGGGGATCAAGGCATTGCGCCGCGGGGATCTGAGGTTGCTGCAGCGGCTGTCGCAAAAGACGATGTCCGTGAGCGACGGGAAGACTTCGATGTCCGCATGCAGGCCCGAGCGCAGCTTGCTAAACTTTGTGAAGCCGGTACCGGCGTCGATGGCGGCGATGACAGGGCTCTTCGTCATGGTGGTGCTCCGCGTCGGCCTTGCAGGGCAAGGCTCATGGGTTTGGCCGTCGATGGGCCATGGGCCTGCCGCGCGCTGGGCACAAGCATGCGCCTGGCGCGCGATTCAAGCCGGATGAGGGGATGCACCCCTGGCGGGGCGATTCGATTGAAGTGCGGGTCACGACCGCTAACGCCGCCCTGTGCGGTGGATAGGGCGGTGGGCATGGCAAGGTGCACATGCCCGTGCGCACTAAATCTACGCCTGCCGTGGGTGTCTGCCAAGCAAGCTCGCTGGTCGGGCTCCAACCCGACCCAGCACGGGCTGCAGGTGGTTTCAGCGGCGCGGCTTGAAGGGCTTGACGACGTCTTCCACCTGAATCGGGTCCAGCATCTCCTCGACTTGGTTGGCCAGGCTGACTTGATAGTGGCGGCGGCTCAGCATCGCCACCGGGCCATACAGCGCCAGCAGCGGCAAGCCGATCAGCAGGACCATCGGATGCCAGTAGGCGCCGAGCATCAGCGCGCCGAACGATCCAAACACGATGACCACGACATCGATGCTCCGCAGCAGCGCGATGGGATTCTCCAGCACGAAGTTCACGCGCATGCCGATGCTCAGGTTGTACAGGCCCACGCCACGCCCGCCGTAGTGGATGACGGTGACGGCGTGGCCCGCGCGTGCCGGCATGCACCGGCTGTAGACGACGATCTTGTGTTCGCGGTTGCTGGCGTCGGCCAGCCACAGCTCCCAGCGCTCGCGCGAGGGGTCGTCGTCGCGCAGGCCGGGGATGCGATTCAGGTAGCGGCGCGCCTCGATGACACGACCGGTCAGAGTTTCCAGGACGTACATGGGGACTCCCAGGTGAAGGTTCACCTGAAAGTCCCATGCGATCGGCCGCGGTCAAGGGCTGCACCGCCGGCTACTCCGGCAGCGGGTCGTCAAAGATGCCGCCGGCCGACGGGCTGGCCGGTGGCGATGTCGGCCTTAGCAATGCGCCAGGCTTGGCCTCGCCACTTCGCCTTTCCTGCTCGACGAGCACGCCCAGGTAGGCCAGCGTGCGGAAGCGCTCGGCACGACGTCGGCCCTTCGGCAGCCTTGCCAGGTCTTCGTACAGCGGGCCGTGCTGCCAGGCGCCCACCTGCGCGTAGAACTCCAGCATCGGCTCGTCGCGACCCGGGCCTGCCGGGCCCAGCGCTTCGTCGTCGCCGTCACTGCGCTTCATGGTGTGCTCCTTGGCTGGCATCGGTGGCGGCCTGGGCGCGCAGTCGGTCGACACCGGCACGCTGAAAGCCGCGCACGTTGGCGTAGAACGGGTCGGCCAGTTCCAGCACCGGCTGCTTCTTGAAGGCGTCCCGTAGTGCCTTTCGGAAGAGATGCGCGCCGCCACCGCTCAGCACGATGTTGGCGAAGCGGTACTTGCCGCCAATGGAATTGGTCAAGGCCTGGATGCCTTCGGCGGCGATGCCCTCGACGATGGGCATGTATCGCTGGATCTCGCGGGTCTTGCCGTAGGTCGTCAAGCTCCTGCCGGTGCGCAGGGCCTCGTCCACGGTGTGCGGTTCGTCGTAGCGCTCGCCGATCTCGCGCGAGATGGCTTCGCAGATCGCCGACACCACGTCGTGCACGCCGTACTGCGCCGAGTAGCTGCGGTTGGCCACCAGGCGCAGGCCGCGAGCCGTCAGCCAGTCCAGCGTGCGCGTGCCGCAATCGATGATCAGGTTCTCCTGCTGGCCGATCTGATCCAGCAGGCCATGCTCTTCGGCGTAGGCCACCAGCGCACCCTGCGGCTGCGCCACCACCAGCGCCTTGTGCACCTTCACCTTGCGGCCCTTGCCCACATCGTGCTCGCCCACGCACAGGCGTTCCAGCGCCGCCTTGCGCGCGGTGAACTCGGAGACAGGCAGGCCCACCACCAGCACGTCGATCTCGTCGGCCTGCATGTAGTGCAGTGCCCCGAGCATCAACGCCTTGTAGTCGGCTGCCTGTGTGTAGCCCTCGACTGACAGGATGGGTTTGCTGCGCGCGCCGACCGTCAGCACGTCCGGCCCCACCTCGTAGAACAGTTGGCCCACCCGCACCGACACCGTCCGTCGCGGCGCCAGCAAAGGGCGCGCGGTGTGCGGCTCGACGCTGGCCAGGGCCAACGAAGGAAAGCTGGCGTACCGAAGCTCGCCGCTCGCGTTGACGGTGGTGAACTTGGTATGGCCGAACCCGAGATCGATGGCCCTGACGATGCTTCCCATGGGACCTCCAACAGCAGTGGTGCCGACATGGCTCTACTGTTGCCAACGCGGCCGATCACGTCCAATCGAAAGGCGGGTCGAAGTCCCCCCGGAAATCGGCCGTCGATCTCCGGGATCACGCGCTGCGGCACGTTTTGCTTCGGCGAAGTGGGGCTGCAGCCCGAGTGAAACGGCGGTCTGATTGCTTGATTCGGCCCTCAGGTCTGTTTCCGGTGCGTCTGCAACCCGACCAGCATGTCCGGCACGATCAGGCTTCGGAGAGAGAGGTATGGAATCCATCCGTCAACCCCAGGGGCTTGCGGGCCTCACGCAGTTAATGGCGCCGTAACGGCACTTTTCGCGCTTGCAAGAGTGGCGGCCATCGCGCATGCTTGCAGCGCCGTTGGCACCGGGCAGCTGGCCCACCGGGCGCATCGAGCGCGAATGGCAAGCCCTCCAGAGCACCTTCGGGTGCACGAGCCTTCGGGCTCTGATCCCCGGCCTGTCAACCCGACAGCCGATGACGATGCCGGCAGCGACCTTGATCGTTGCCGACCTGCAAGCCCCTGGCCCCCGAGCCATGCGGCTTGATGCGCGCGACGTCGATCGCGCAACTGCAGCGGGCACGCGATGCCTGCTGGAAGACTCCCCAACGACTGCTGCGTGCGCGCCTTCAAGGCGCCGACGAACACCGACACGATCGGGTTCGCCGGTGTGCACGCACGCATGGCGCGCCAGGTGGCACTGGCGCACTCAGGCCATGCGGCAGATCGTGAAGCCCTGAAGCGCCCCGAGCGCTTCAGCATGGGTGACGCCCATGCACCTGCTGCGCAGCGTGGCCACCAACGTGGCCATTCCCCTGCGCCCCGCCTTGAGCGGGCTGCCACGGCGCCAGACGCCGTGTTTGGGCGATCACTTTTACGACTGGCCTGCGCCCATGCCGATGGCGGCAAGCGCGAACCCTGAATGCGCCTGGCACCGGCGGGACGGTGCCGCACGAACCTACCCACACGGAGCACCACCATGCGTGACCTCGACCCGCGCACCGTCAACCTGCGCACCCTGCCGCTTCAAACCGGCAGGCGAGGCTTCGTCCTGAATGCGCTGTTCGTCCAGAACAACTTCCGCCACGCGATCAAGGACAAGGGTGTCTCCCACGACACCATGGAAGACCGACGGCAGTACATCTACCGCGCCTTCCACTACCTGGAGCACAACGACATCAAGAGCTTCAAGCCCGACCCGCGCTCGCTTGGCGACCGGCATGTGCGATTCCTGTTCGCAGACATCGAACGGCGCGCCAAGGCCGGCCAGCTCGGACCTTCCGCCATCCAGAAGGCGCACAGCTACCTGCGCACCTTCGCAGGCTGGATCGGCAAGCCCGGTCTGGTGCTGCCGATCAGCGCCTACATCAGCGATGAGACCCTGTACCGCCGCAGCTATGTGACGAAGCACAGCAAGGCCTGGGACAACAACGGCGTAGCGCCGGAGGACGTGATCGCGGCCGTTGCCGAGTTCGACGAGCGCGTGGCCGTGCAGATCAAGCTGATGAAAGAGTTCGGCCTGCGTTGCAAGGAAGCGGTGATGCTCCGCCCCCACCAGGACATCGTGACCGCGGCCCAGGCCGGCAAGGCGGCTGCCGGCTTGGCGGAATACCTGCAGCTGCGGCGCGGCACCAAGGGCGGCCGGCTGCGCTACGTGCCCGTGGTCACGCCGACACAGCTTGCCGCGATCGAGCACGCCCGCCGCGTGGCGCCCGGCGAGAACGACAGCCTCAGCGACCCACGCTACCAGCTCGTCCGGGCCATCCGGCACCAGCGCTACGTGATGGAGTTGTTCGGCCTGACCAAGGCCATGCTTGGCGTGACGGCGCATGGCCTGCGGCATGGCTATGCGGCCGAGCGCTACGAGGCCGAGACGGGCGTGGCGCCGCCGGTGGCGACTGGCGAGCGCGCGGATGCTGCCGTCGACTTGGCGGCGCGGCGCCAAGTCTCGGAGGCCCTCGGGCATTCCAGAACCCAGATCACATCGGTCTACCTGGGTTCGAGCCGCGCTCGTCGCTGAGTTACGCTTGACCGCCCATGTCGACGCCTGCTGCCACCGACTGCCCGTTCTGCACCTTGCCACTCGCCAGGATCGTGCATGCCAACCAATTCGTTGTGGTCATCCGGGATGCCTACCCTGTGTCGCGCGGCCATACGCTGGTGCTGCCGCGCCGGCACGTAGGGAGCTTCTTCGAGCTTGAGCCACCCGAGCGCGACGCCGTCTTCGAGTTGCTCGACGTGGCACGACGCGACCTGGACCAGTCGCTGCACCCCGATGGCTACAACATTGGCATCAACGATGGCCCGGCTGCCGGGCAGACCGTGCCACACCTGCATGTGCACCTGATCCCGCGCTACAACGGCGACCAGGTCGATCCGCGCGGTGGTGTGCGGTGGATCTTTCCGGAGCGTGCCGACTACTGGTCTGCTCGTGGCGGTGAGCCAGTTTGAGATGAAGACGGCCGCGCAGGTCCTGGAGACCTTCGACAACATCCGGCGCGCCCAGCGGGCCGGTGTGTATGCCCCGCACAAGCCGCTGCTGATCCTGCTGGCGCTGGCCCGCGTGCAGCACGATGAGCCGCGGCTCGTGGAGTTCGCCGCCATCGACGGTTCGCTGCAAGCGCTGCTGGCCGAGTTCGGCCCCAGCGGTGCCGCAAAGTCGCGCCACTACCCGTTCTGGCACCTCGCCACGGATGGCCAGGGTGCGCTGTGGGATCTGAACGGGCCCCGTGAGATGCTGTCCCGTCCGGCCGGTGCCACGCCCAACCTGGGTGAACTGCGGACGCATCACGTGCAGGGCGGCTTTCCGCCGCAGGTGGACGAGGCCCTTCGCAAGGTTCCCGGCCTGCTGGAAGCCGTGGCGGCACGCGTCCTGGAAGCCTACTTCCCCGCAACGCTTCATGCCGACATCGCCGCCGCTGTCGGGCTGGACCTGGACCGCCCGGTGGCGCACTTGGCCAGCGAACCGGACGTGCCGGCCTATGGCACAGCTGAACGCCGCAGGCGCGACCCCGGCTTCCGCGAACGGGTGCTGCGCGCCTACGAGTACCGCTGCTGCGTCTGCGGCTTCGACCTGCGCATCGGCCATGTGAGCGCGGGCCTAGAAGCCGCCCACATTCAGTGGCACCACGTCGGCGGTCCCGACATCGAACCCAACGGCCTGGCCTTGTGCGCGCTGCACCACAAGCTGTTCGACCTGGGCGCGTTCACGGTCGAGCCCGCTGAGCACCGGGTCATCTTCAGCCAACACGCGATGGCCGGAGACCGCAGCCAGCAAGGTGAGTTGCGGCACCACGGGCAGCGCCTGCTGGCGCCGCAGCAGGTTGACATGCGGCCGGCGCCGCCTTTCTTGGAGTGGAACCAGAAGAACGTGTTCAAAGCACCGGCACGGAAGGTCGCCGATGCCGGTCGTCACTCGCATTCGACCTGATCGAATTTTCGGCAGTAGGCGGAGCGCTTCGGCCCGTTCACCTGCCGAAGGACACCCCGACACTGAGGCGGTTGAGGATGTCCAGCCACAACCCCGGGGTCGAACTGATTGATGGCTTAACTGGACAAGGTATCTGTCTTTGACTACTATTCTGGACAAATGAACGGACCTGACAGTACCGTGCTCCTCGAGCGTCAGTTGCTGCTGCAGCTCGGCGATCGGCTCAAGCGCCTGCGCAAGGCCCAGGGCCTGGGCACGGTAGAGATGGCCAAGCGTGCCGGCATCTCCCGCACCACGCTGAGCTCGGTCGAATCGGGCGATCCGGGCCCGGCCATCGGAACCTACCTGCGCGTCATGTCGGTACTCGGCATCAGCGGTGAACTGGCCTTGTTGGCCGGCGACGCATTGCAGCCTGGGCCGCCGGGGACGGCAGCGGCCAGGTCCAAGCGCGCCCGCCCGGTTGTGCAGGTGACCGTCTCCACCGACGACACCCGCCATCAAGTCCAGGATCTTCAAAGCCTGGCGCTGCACGAGGAAGCCATTCGACTGGCCCGCTCGGAGCCCGAGTTCCTGCACCAGGCCCAGGGCACGCTGGATCGCTGGCTGGCATCCGGCAACTCACGTTCGATGGGCTTGTGGCAGGAGTGGCGAGAGATTCTTCGCGGCGCGAAGTGGCGCAAGGTGCTGGGGCGAACGCGGCGGGCGCAGGAGCTTCGCCAGGCATCGCCACTGACGGCCGTGCTCCCGGCACAGGTGCGTCAGGGCGTGCTGGACCAGGTCGGCAAGCTGCGAAAGGGCGTCGTGCTGGGTGATTCCGAACCAAACGCATAGGCATGACCCGCGACGAACTCGAACACATCATCCGCGCCAGCGCGGACGTGACGGATCAGTACGAGTTCATCATCGTCGGCAGCCAATCGATACTGGGTCCGGTCCCGAATCCGCCCGAGGTCTTCACGATGTCGGCCGAAGCGGACATCTATCCGCTGCAGGCCCCCGAACTCGCCGACAGGATCGATGGCGCCATCGGTGAAGGCTCGCAGTTTCACCAGACCTACGGCTACTACGCGCAAGGCGTTGGTCCCGAAACCGCCATATTGCCGCGAGGCTGGATTGACCGCGTCCACAGGGTGCAGAGCGCCGCGACCAACCAGCGCGTGGGCTACTGCCTCGATTTGACCGACCTGTTTATTTCGAAGGCCGCAGCAGGGCGCGACAAGGACCGCGAGTTCTGCATGGCGATGCTTTCGCATCGCTACGTCAGGCCTGAAGTGGTGCTGGATCTCGTGTCGGCGATGCCGCTGGACGATGCTGCGCAGCGCCGTCTGAAGGCGGCCATCCGTCGGTGGGCAAAGGCCGTGGAGACGCTCGGCGACGACGTACCTCGAGCGTGAAATCGAGGTGGCTTGGAGACCGTCCGAGAGGGCTCCGATCCGCCACGAATCGCTGTGACGGATTTGTGCCGCAACTTCGAAAAAACAGCCTCAAATCGGCCGGTTTGCGGCACAAAGCGTGCGGCGCCAGGGCCTCAATTTTCTCAACGGTGACAATGACTTGAGTCGACATTGCCGGGGTGGCAGGTTGGACTCTTAATCCGTTGGTCGTAGGTTCGAATCCTACAGGGCCCACCAACACAACAACGGCCTGGCGGCGACGCCAGGCCGTTGTGCTTTCAACGCCCGCTCGACGCCGCGCCCAGCTCGACGCAGAAGTCCGGATCGAAAGCCGCGTTCTCGTTCACGCCGCCGCGCGCGTAGCCGCGCGGATTGCAGACCACGCGCGTGCCGTGCAGTGTGTGGTCGAAGCTGTCGTGCGTATGACCATGCACCCACAGCGCCACGCGGCCGGCGCGCAGCAGATGCTCGGCATCGGAGACGAAGCAGGCATTGAGCAGCGAGTCGGCGAAGCGCGGGTGGATGCTGTGCCGCGTCGGTGCGTGATGGGTGATCACCACCGTCTCGCCCGTGTGCTCTTGCGCCAGTTCGCGCTGCAGCCAGGCGGCGTGGCGCTGGAAGATCGCCGCGGCATCGTCGGGCGTGAACAGCTCGGCGCCGGCCTCGCGGGTGCGGATGCGGCTGAAGTCGCGCATCGTGCGCTGCGCTTCGGCTCGTGACGCCGCACGTTGCTGCGGCTCGCCGAACAGCTCGAAGTCGGTCCACAAGGTGGCACCGAGAAAGCGCACGCCGTCGATGTGCACCTCGTGCTGATCGAGCACCTGCACGCGCGTGCCCTCCGAGAGCCGCTGCAGCTCCTCCAGCCGGCCGTCGATGCTGCCGCCGTAGAACTCATGGTTGCCGGGCACGTAGAGCACCGGCTTGTCCAGCCGCAGGGCCCAGGCGATGGCCTCGCGCGGGCGGCCCACGTCGCCGGCGAGCACGACCACGTCGGCATCGTTGACCGGCCCATCCATTGCACCGAAGCCGAGGTGCAGGTCGGAGAGGATGTTCAGCTTCATCGCGCACCCATGCTAGGCCCTGGCGGGCCCGCTGGCGCGCTCGACCCTGCGCGGCCGACGGTCAAGGCCGCGCCGTGGCCTGCTGCAAGCGCTGCGTGTCGGGCACGACGATGCGCCGGCCGTGGACCTGCAGCAGCCCGGCGGCGCCGAGGTCGTGCAGGATGCGCGAGAAGTGCTCGGGCGTGAGGTTGAGCTGCGAGGCGATCTCGGCCTTGGGAGCGGGCAGCGTCCAGCTCAGGCTGGGCGCGCCGCGCGCCTGGCGCAGCAGGTAGGCAGCCAGGCGCGCCGCGCCGCTGCCGATGGCCTGGTGATCGAGTTCGCGCACCAGCGCCTCCACGCGGCGGCTCAAGCCGGCGATCATCTGGCGGGCGAACTTCGGATTGCGGTCGAGCTCGGCGAACACCGCCGCCTTGGGCACCAGCAGCACCAGCGCGTCGCTGGCCGCCCGCGCCTCCACCAGGGTCGGCCGGCCGAGGAACATCACCGGCTCGCCGAAGCTCTGCCCGGGGCCGACGATGCCGCTCAGGCGGCTGCCGCGCGCCGGCGTGGTGGAGATCAGCTTGATGTCGCCGTAGGCCACCACGTAGAGCCCGGCCGCCGGCTCGCCCTTGCGGAACAGCAGCGCGCCGCGCCGCAGCCGGTGTCGCACCGTCTCGGCAGCCAGGCGCTCGAGGGCCGCGGCGCCGATGTCGCGCAGCAGCGGCAGTTGCGCCAGCAGGCTCGCTGCGGGAACCTCCGGGCGACCCATCGTGCTCAGGCGACGATGGTGATCAGCGCCGGGTCGTCGGCATGGTCGATGAGCATCGTGCGCACCCAACCCTGCCAGGCCGCGGCGAAGGCCTCGCGCGCGGGGCTCCCTGCCTGCGGCGCGAGCGCCTCGCGCATCAGCTCGGTCAGCCCGGGCGGCCGCGGCACGGCCTGCGTGTGGTGGGCGAGCTCCACCGCGGCGCCGTTGTCCAGCCGCGTGACGCGCAGTTCGCCGGCCATGGCCACGCCGTAGCGCAGCAGGTCGCGGCGCACGTGGCGGCCGGCCAGGCCCTTGAAACCGCCGTCGCCGGCCGCGCCGGTGACCAGGCCGAGCACGCTGCCCACCACGCCCGTCACGCCCTCGGCCAGGGGCTGCCGCAGCGCCACTTGCAGGCCGCCGCGCTGCGGCAGCTCGTCCGGGTAGAGATGCGCCAAGGCCTTGCGCGCCATCAGCCAGGCGCCGGCCACGGTGGGGCAGGAGTGGCCGGCCAGCCGCACCGCATCGGCGTAGCGGTACTCGAAGCGGCCGCCCTCGGCCGCGCCGAGCAAGGCGGCGAGCGGGTCGGCCACCACGATGGCCGGCACGGCAGCGAAGAAGTCGGGCAGGGCTTCAGCGGACATGGCGGATGGGCTCGAAGCCGGGATGGTCGAAATAGCCGCCGTACTGGTCGACCGCCTGCGCCACCTTCACCAGGCCCAGCGCCGGCCGCATGCGGGCGTTCTTGCCCGCCATGGCGTCGACACCCTGCGCCATGTCGGCGATCACGAGGTGCAGCATCGCGTCGGCCTTGGGCTCGAGCTTGCAGTTGGCGACGATGCCGCCGACCTCGGTCTCGACCTGCGTGGCCAGCTGCCGGTACTGCGCCGGCGTGAGCTTGCCGGCGTGTGCCGCCTGCAGCTGCGGCGCGACGAGCGCGCGGATGCGCTGCATGCCGGCGCGCAGCGGCTCGTCGGTCGCCCACTTGCGGCCCGCGTCCAGCGCCAGCTTGTGCGGTGCGGCCGCGCCGTGGTCGTGGGCGGCGCCTTGCGCCAGCGCGCCGCCGCTCAGGGTGGCGGCCAGCGCGGCCGCCGCCACGGCGCCCAGCAGCGTATTCAGGTTCCAGCTCTTCATCGCAATCTCCTCGTGCCATCCGGCGGCGCCCATCGCTCGCCTGGGGGCTCCGAGTGCCGTCATCGCCGCGGGTTCGATCGCCGTGCCCGATCCTTCGGATTCATCAAGAAAAACGCTGCTGCTCAGCGCACGCTGAAGTCGATCACGATCGCGCCCGGCTCGCGCTGCCGGTACTCGACGCTGACGCGATCGCCATAACGCTGCGCGATCTGCGCCAGCAGGGGCAGCGGGTCGTGGTCGTTGGCGAAGCGCATGGTTTCGCCGGGCTGCAGGCTGTCGAGCGCGCCGAAGATGGCCGCATGGCGGAAGCGCTTGGCCACGCCGCGGGCGTCGAACGGGTAGATCGAGTCGGGTGAGAGGTGAAGGTGCTGGGTCATGGTTTCTCCTTGAGGGTGGATGGGGAAGGGTGGCGCCGGCGCGCGCTCAGGACGACGCGGCCCGCCGGCGCAGCGTCACGCTGCGCGACGCGCTGCGTGGTGCAACGCGTGCGGCGGCCGGCGCGATGATGTCGGCCAGGGTCTTGCCGTCGAGTTCGCGGAAGTAGGCGCGCAAGGCGGTGTCGAACAGGCCCTTGAGGCGGCAGCTGGGGCTCAGCGTGCAGCGGTTGGAATCCGGGTCGAAGCACTCGACGAGGCGGAAGTCGGTCTCGGAGGCGCGCACCACGTCGCCGATGCGGATGCGCGCCGGATCGCGGCCCAGCCGCAAGCCGCCACCGCGGCCGCGCGTCGTCTCGAGCAGGCCCTGGCGGCCGAGGTCGGTGACGATCTTGGTGAGGTGGTTGCGCGACAGGTCGTGCTGTTCCGCCAGCTCGCTGATGGTGACCAGGCGCTCCGGGCGCGCCGCGCAGTACATCAGTACGCGCAGGGTGTAGTCGGTGTACTCGGCCAGACGCATGGATACCCCTAAAGATGCACCGAGTTTACGCATTTCAATGTGCGCGGTATTAAGATGCATCAAACATGCTTGTTATTTGTGGGGCTTCGGCGAGACGAATGCGATGAATACCGTTGCCATCCTGCTCTCGGCCTTCGTGCTCTCCTTCGTTGCGCTGCTGGTCTTCATCGCCTCGCAGCGCAGCGGCCTGTTCGACCGCCGCAGCCGCGCCGCCGAGGTGATCTTCGCGCCCGGCGAGATCGGCCGCACCGAGGAGCCCGCCGCCGCGCGCGCCGCGCAGGCCGGCCTGCAAGGCGCGATGGACGCCAGCGAGGCGGCGCAGCCGGTGCACGGCGCCGCTGCCGATGCCGACGAGCTGGCGGCGCGCACGCGCGCCGACGCCTCCACCGCGCCGCTGGTGTTCTTCTTCTTCTGTTGCGCCGTCGCCTGGCTGCTGGTGGCCTCGGCGGCCGGGCTGACCGCATCGATCAAGCTGCACGAGCCCGACTGGCTGGTGCAGCAGGCCTGGCTGACCTTCGGCCGCATCCGCACCCTGCACCTGAACGCCGTGGCCTACGGCTGGGCGCCGATGGCGGGCCTGGGCATCGCGCTGTTCGTGATCCCGCGCCTGCTCAAGACGCCGCTGCTCGGCGCCCGCTATGCCTTCGTCGGCGCGGTGTTGTGGAACGCCGCGCTGATCGCCGGGCTGGGCAGCGTCGCCGCGGGCATCAACGATGGCCTGGAGTGGCTGGAGATCCCGTGGCAGATCGGCATCCTGTTCGCCGTCGGCGGCGCGCTCATCGGCCTGCCGCTGGTCTTCACGCTGGTCAACCGGCGCGTCGAGCACCTCTATGTGTCGGTCTGGTACATGGGCTGCGCGCTGTTCTGGCTGCCGGTGCTGTTCGTCGTCGCCAAGCTGCCGGGCGCGCACCAGGGCGTGCAGCAGGCGGCGATGAACTGGTGGTTCGGCCACAACGTGCTGGGCCTGTTCTACACGCCGCTGGCGCTGGCCTCGGTGTACTACTTCCTGCCCAAGGTGATCGGCCGGCCGATCGAGTCGTACAACCTCTCGCTGCTCGGCTTCTGGGGGCTGGCCTTCTTCTACGGGCAGGTGGGCGGCCACCACCTGATCGGCGGGCCGGTGCCGGAGTGGATGGTCACGCTGTCCATCGTGCAGAGCATGATGATGATCATCCCGGTGGCCGCGTTCACGGTGAACCAGTACCAGACGCTGCGCGGCCGGCTCGCGGCGCTGCGCTGGTCGCCGACGCTGCGCTTCATCGGCGTGGGCGGCCTGATGTATACGGCCAGCTCGGTGCAGGGCTCGTTCGAGGCGCTGCGCAGCATGAACGCCGTCACCCACTTCACGCACTACACCGTCGGCCATGCGCACCTGGGCCTGTACGGCTTCGTCAGCTTCGTCTTCTTCGGCGCGATGTATTTCGTGATGCCGCGCATCACCGCGCGCGAGTGGCCCTATCCGCGGCTGATCTCGGCGCACTTCTGGCTGGTGGCCGCGGGCATCGCGCTGTACTTCACCAGCCTCACCATCGGCGGCTGGCTGCAGGGCGAGGCGATGCTCGATGCATCGCGGCCCTTCATGGATTCGGTGGCGGTGACGCTGCCTTACCTGAAGGCGCGCAGCGTCGGCGGCGGCCTGATGGTGCTCGGCCACCTGGTCTTCGCGGCGCACTTCATCGCGCTGGTGCTGGGCATGGGCCCGCAGCGCGACCAGCCGGCGCTGCTGCGCCAGTGGTTCGGCAAGAAGGTGGCGGCATGAACAGCGAGATCAGGCTGCTGAGCGGCGCGATGGTGATGCTCGCGCTGGCCACCAGCGCGCTGGTGGTGCTGCCCTACCTGGAGGTGCACGATGCGCCGCCGCTGCCCGGCCTCAAGCCCTATGGCAGCGCCGAGCTGCGCGGGCGTGCCGTCTACATCGCCAGCGGCTGCGTGTACTGCCACTCGCAGCAGCCGCGCGCCAAGGGCTTCGCGCCGGATTTCGCGCGCGGCTGGGGGCGCGCCACCGTCGCCGGCGACTACGCCTACGACCAGCCGCAGCTGCTGGGCACCATGCGCACCGGGCCCGACCTGATGAACATCGGCGTGCGCCAGCCGAGCGAGCAGTGGCACCTCGGCCACCTGTACCAGCCGCGCGCCTTCGTGCCGGGCAGCATCATGCCCAGCTACCCCTTCCTGTTCGAGGCCAAGGCCCAGGCCGACAAGGGCGACGTGATCGTCAACCTGCCCGCGCTCGCGGCGCCGGCCGGCCGCGTGGTGGTGGCGCGGCCCGAGGCGGTCGACCTGGTGCGCTACCTGCAGTCGCTCGACCGCAGCTACCCGGTGCTCGCCGCGCCGGCGACGACGCCATGAAGCCCGACGAGATCCACCCGCAGCAGGCGCGCGAGAACCCCGAGCCGCGCGAAGGCACGAGCCCGGTGCCGTGGTTCGTGATCGGGCTGACGGCGGCGCTGCTGGTCTTCGGCGTGATCTACATCGCGCGCTCGGGCTTGGCGAACCCGCCGCAGTGGGGCGATGGGCGCTCGGCCGCCGAGCTGCGCGGCGCGGCGCCCGCTGCGGCGGGCGCGGCGGTCGATGGCGCGGCGGTATTCGCGGCGCGCTGCGTGGCCTGCCACCAGGCCAGCGGCGCCGGCATACCGGGCGTATTCCCGCCGCTGGCTGGCTCCGAGTGGGTGCTCGGCAAGCCGGCGACGCTGGCGGCCGTGGTGCTGCACGGCGCGAGCGGGCCGCTGACCGTCAAGGGCGGCCGCTTCGACGGCGCCATGCCGCCCTTCGGTGCGCAGCTGAGCGACGCCGAACTGGCGGCCGTGCTGACGCACATCCGCAGCAGCTGGGGCAACAACGCGCCGCCGGTGGATGCCGCCACCGTGGCGGCGGTGCGCAAGGACACGGCGGCGCGCAGCGATCCCTTCAAGGGCGATGCCGAACTGTTGCCGATGAAGTAGGCGCGGCGCGATGGGTGAGGCCGATACCGGGCGCGCCAAGCACGCGCGCCGCCACGGCGCATGGCCGAGCGCGTTGCTGTGCCTCGCGCTGCTGATCGCCCTGGCCTGGGGGCTGCAACGTTGGACGCACGGCTTCGAGGTCTGGACCTTCGAGGGCCGCCGCGAGCTGCAGTGGCGCGCCGGTGAACTGCGCGCGCAGCCGGTGGATCTTCGCGACTCGAACGAGCGCGCGCCGCGTCTGTGGGGTGCGCAAGAGGGCGCGAGCGCCGCCTACCTGGTCGACTTCGTCTACCTGCGCTGCGCCAGCGTGTGCCGCGCGCTCGGCAGCGAGTTCCAGCGCCTGCAGGGCGAGCTGGCCGCGGCGCCGCCAGGCCCGCCGGTGCGCCTGGTGTCGATCTCCTTCGACGTGGCGCACGACGACGCCGGCGCGCTGGCGCGTTACGCCGCCGAGCAGCGCGCCGACGCGCGCCTGTGGACGCTGGCCGTGCCGCGCAGCGCCGACGATGCGCAAACGCTGCTGCGCTCGCTGGGCGTGATCGTGGTGCCCGACGGCGAGGGCGGCTACGTGCACAACGGCGACATCCATCTGCTCGACGCACGCGGCACGCTGCGCGGCGTCTTCACGCTGGCGCAGGCGGAAGAGGCCCTGCAGGCGGCGCGCCGGCTGGCCGGTGTGGGGCAGGCGCGATGAAGCCGCGCGCCGTGACGAGCGTGCTCGCGCTGCTGCCCTTGCTGCTGCTGTGGCCCGCGCTGCGCCATGCGCTCGAAAGCCGCATGGCCACGCACATGCTGCTCGAGTTCCCGCTGCTGGCCGCGGCCGGCGCGGCGGCTGCCATGCTGTGCTGGCGTCGCCCGAGCGCGCGGCGCTGGTTGCGCTGGCAACGTGCGCTCGACTGGCGCGGCTGGACCAGCGCCACCGTGGCCAGCAGCGTGGCGCTGCTGTGGATGCTGCCCTCGGCGCTGGACGCCGCGCTGCTGTGGCCGGCGGCTGCTGCGGCGAAGTACGCCAGCTGGTGGCTGGCGGGCTGGCTGCTCGCCGACGGCTGGCGGCGCATGGATGCCGAACTGCTGCTCTTCGCCGTCGGCAACCTGGCCTGGATGGCGGCCACCGCTGGGCTGCTCTACCTCGATGCGCCGGCGCGGCTGTGCGTGAATTACCTGCAGGACGACCAACGCCACACCGGCATCGGCCTGATCGCGCTGGCGGCGCTGGCCGGCGCGCTGGTGCTGCGCCGTGTCGCGCGGCCTTCGAACCCCGTTCGCCCTGAGCTTGTCGAAGGGCCGCGCGTGGCACTCGGTGGGCTTCGACAAGCTCAGCCCGAACGGGATCGATGCGAGTGAACGCGAAACGGTATCAAAGCCCGAGGGCGAGCGCGGCGGCCTCGGACATCATCGAACGATCCCAGGGCGGGTCGAACACCACGTCGACCGTGGCCTCGCCCACGTCGGGCAGCACGAGCAGCTTGTCGCAGGCGTCGTCGGCGATAGCCTCGCCCATGCCGCAGCCGGGTGCGGTGAGCGTCATGGTCACCTGCACGCGAAAGCCGCCTTCGTCCATCGGCTCGAGCTCGCAGCCGTAGACCAGGCCGAGCTCGACGATGTCGACCGGGATCTCCGGGTCGTAGCAGGTGCGCAGCACCTGCCACACCTGCTCGCGCACCGCCTCGATGCCGCCGCCGGCCGCGGCAGTCGGTGCTGCCGGCACGGGCTTGCCGATCGCATCGGCATCGGCGCCGCGCAGGCGCATCAGCTGGCCGTGCACCCAGAGCGTGAACGAGCCGCCCAGCGCCTGGGTGATCTGCACCTGCGTGCCGGCCGGCAACTCGGCGACGCGGCCGTCGGGCACGCATTCGGCGCGCACCGCGCGCGTGGTCGTCACCGCTTCACGCATGCGCGGGCTTCTCGTCGAGCGCCTGCATCAGCGCGTGCCAGCCGAGCAGCGCGCATTTGATGCGGCTCGGATAGTTGCGCACGCCGGCCAGGCTGACCAGCTTGCCGAGCGCGGCGTCCTCGGGTTCGAGTGTGCCGGTGAGCACGCCGCGAAAGCGCTGCTGCAGGTCGCGCGCGAAGGCCAGCTCCTTGCCGTGCACCGCCTCGCTCATCATCGAGGCCGAGGCGATGCAGATCGCGCAGCCCTGGCCGCTGAAGCGGATGTCGCGGATGCGGCCCTGCGCCACGTCCAGCGCCACCTGCACGTCGTCGCCGCAGGACGGGTTGCGTCCGCGCGCGCTGTGCGTGGCTTCGGCCAGCGTGCCGAAATGGCGCGGCGCGCGCTTGTGGTCCATCACCACGTCCTGGTACAGGTCGAGCTCGACCGGTGCGGTGTCGGGGTTCATCGCAGCTGCCTCAAGGCCTGGGCCACGCCGTCGATCAGCCGTTCCACCTCGGCGTGGGTGTTGTAGAGCGCGAAGGAGGCGCGCGTGGTCGGGCCGCAGCCCAGGTGCTCGAGCAGCGGCTGGGCGCAGTGCAGCCCGGTGCGCACGGCGATGCCGCGCGCGTCGAGCAGCGTGCCGATGTCGTGCGGGTGCGCACCCTCGGCGACGAAGGAGACGATGGCCGTGGCGCCACTGTGCTCCGACAGCACCTGCACGCCCGGCAGGGCGGCGAGCCCCGCCGCGGCGTGGCGGCGCAGCGCCGCGCTGTGCGCGCCGATGCGCTCGCGCCCGATCTGCTCGAGAAACTCGGCCGCGGCGGCTAGGCCCAGCGCGCCGGCGACGTTGGGTGTGCCGCCTTCCAGGCGCATCGGCAGCTCGGCGAACTCGGCCTCGCCGTCACTGACCCAGGCCACCATGTCGCCGCCGTAGCGCAGCGGCTCGAGGCGTTCCAGCGCGGCGCGCCGGCCGGCCAGCACGCCGATGCCCATGGGGCCGTGCATCTTGTGGCCGGAGAAGGCAAGGAAGTCGCATTGCAGCGCCTGCAGAGCGATCGCCTCGTGCGCCACGGCCTGCGCGGCGTCGAGCACCGTCAGCGCACCGGCCGCGGCGGCATGCGCCAGCAGCCCTTCGTAGGGCGGGCGCTCGCCGCTGGCGTTGGCGCAGGCGGTCAGCGCGAAGATGCGCGTGCGTGGGCCGAGCAGCGGCGTCAGATCGGCCACATGCAGGCGGCCCTGCGCATCGGGCTTGAGGATGCGCAGCCGCGCGCCGCTGCGCCGCGCGGCGCGCTGCCAGGGTACGAGGTTGGCGTGGTGCTCCAGGCCGCTGACGATGATCTCGTCGCCCGGCTGCAGCAGCGCTGGCGTGGCGCCCGGCGTGGAGAGGCCGTGCGCCACCAGGTTGAGCGACTCGGTGGTGCCCGAGGTGAAGACCAGTTCGTGCTCGCTGCCGGCGCCGACGAAGTGCTTGAGCGTGGCGCGCGCCTGCTCGAAGGCCTCGGTGGCGCGCTGGCTGGGCGTGTGCACGCCGCGGTGGATGTTGGCGCGCGCCTGCGCATCGAAGCCGCGCAGCGCGCCCAGCACCGCCAGCGGCATCTGCGTGGTGGCGGCGTTGTCCAGGTAGGCCAGCGGCGCGCCGTTCACGTTCTCCGCAAGTTGCGGAAATTGCGCGCGCAAGGCGGCCAGGCCGGCGTCGTGGTGCAGGGGCTCACCCATGGTCGGTCTCCGCGGCGGCGGGCTGCGCCAGGTGGCGCGCCACCATCTCGTGCAGCAGATGCTCCAGGCCGAGCGGCGCCAGATCGGCGTCGTCCGGGAAGGCCTGCTGCAGCAGCGCGCCGGCCAGGCCCTCGACGATCAGCGCATGAGCGCTGCGTTCGTCCAGGCCGCGCTGGCGCGCGTAGAAGAGTGCGTCCTCGGGCAAGGCGCCCCAGGTGGCACCGTGGTGGGCCTGCACCTGGTCGTGCAGGATCTCCAGGTGCGGCCGCAGCACCAGGCGCGGCTGGCCGCCGGTGGGAATGCCGGTGAGGCGTTGGCGCACCTCGGCCTCGGCTGCGCCCGGGGCGATGCGCGTGTGTGCATTGGCCACCATATGAGCCTTGTCGCGCGCCAGGGCCAGCATCGCCACGTCGCTGCGGGTCCGCGCGGCGGCATGCGCCACGCGCACCTGCTGCTCGAGCGTGCTCGTGCCGCCGGCGAACAGCACGGCCGCGCTGCGCGCCGCGCTGGATTCGCCCTGCAGCTCGATCACCTGGCGCTGCAGGTGGTAGCGGCTGCCTGCGGCGAGCGTGGCCAGCGCATGACGCGCGCCGCGCGCGAGCCGCAGATGCAGGTGGTGCGCGAGGCTGTCTTGCGGCCCCGGTGCGACGATGCGCAGATGGCGCAGCACGGCGCCTTCGCCGAGCCGAACATGGACTTGCAGGTTCTGCACCACGGCGTGGCTGCAGGCCGTGGCGTCGCGCTCATGGCGCTCGACCAGCACCACCTGCGCGCCCGGCTGCAGATCGAGCACCAGCAGCGGCGCTTCCACCGCAGCGCGCGGCTGGTGGCGCAGTTGCAGCCAGACGATGCCGGCGCGGCTGCTAGCGCTGCGCTCGTCGCCGCCGATGCGCAGGCGCAGGCCATGGCGGCACAGCGCACGATGCGCCCAGGCGAAGGGCGCGGCATCGTCGTTGTCTTCGGGCACGGGTAGCCCCGCGAGCAGCTCGGCGCGCTGGCGCGCATCGGCGCCGTCCAGCCAGCGGGCCTCGACGCGGCCCTGCGCGCTGTCGCCCAGCGGATGCAGCGTCCAGCCGGCACCGGCGAGCGGGTGGGCCTCGCAGGCCTCGTCGTCGGTGCCGCCCAGCCAGAGCTCGGCCGCCGGCGGCGGCAGGTGGCGGAAGTGCTCGGCGTGGCGCGTGATCCAGCCGCGCGTCTGCAGCCGGTGGCGGGCGCTGAGCATGTCGGCGCGGGCGCTGTCCATGCTCAGGCCTCCTGTGCGGCGGCCTCGCGCGCGAAGCCGCGCCGGGCGATGTCGGCGGCGAGAGCCAGGCCGCCGCTCTCGGCGATGCAGCCCTCGGCCAGGCGCAGCACCGCATCGGGCTGCAGCTGCTCGATGAGCTGCTGGTAATGCGTCACCACGATGAAGGCCGCGCCCTGCGCGCGCCGTTCGCGCACCAGCTCGACCAGGGCGCGCGCGCCGTCCACGTCCATGCCCGAGTCGACCTCGTCGAGCACGGCCAGGCGCGGGCGCAGCAGGGCCAGCTGCAGCAGCTCGTTGCGCTTGCGCTCGCCGCCGGAAAAACCGTCGTTGACCGGCCGGCCCAGCATGGCCTCGGGCATGCCCAGGCGCTTGGCCGTGGCGCGCGCATCGGCGAGGAAGTCGAAGGCGTCCAGCGGCGCCTCGCCGCGCGCCTCGCGCACCGCGTTGAGCGCCGTGCGCACGAACAGGTTGTTCTTCACGCCGGGAATCTCGGGCGGCGCCTGGAAGGAGACGAACAGCCCGGCGCGCGCGCGCGCCTCGGGCGTCAGCGCGAGCAGGTCTTGCCCGGCGAAGCGCGCGCTGCCGCCGGCGACGCGGTAGCGCGGGTGCCCGGCGAGCGCCATGCCCAGCGTGCTCTTGCCGCTGCCGTTGGCGCCCATCAGCACCAGCAGCGCGCCGGCGGGAACGTCGAGCGTGACCGACTTCAGCACATGGCGATCGGCCACGTCGACACGCAGCTCGCGCAGCTGCAGCAGGGGGGCGTCTTGGCTCATGGGCTGGGTTCCTCCGGGCCGTGTTTCGTTGTGGTGATTCATCCGACCGCGCCTTCGAGCGATACCGCCAGCAGCGCGCGCGCCTCGAGCGCGAACTCCATCGGCAGCTCGTCGAGCACGGCCTGGCAGAAGCCGCCGACGATCAGCGAGGTGGCTTCCTGCGGCGCGATGCCGCGCTGCTGGCAGTAGAAGAGGCGCTCCTCGGAGATGCGCGTGGTGGTGGCCTCGTGCTCGACGACGGCGTCGCTGCGCGCCGCCTCGACGTAGGGGAAGGTATGCGCGCCGCACTCGGGCCCGATCAGCAGCGAATCGCATTGCGTGTGGTTGCGCGCGCCGGCGGCGCCGGGGGCGATGCGCACCAGGCCGCGGTAGCTGTTGTGCGCGTGGCCGGCGCTGATGCCCTTGGAGACGATGCGGCTCACGGTATCGCGGCCGAGGTGGATCATCTTGGTGCCGGTGTCGGCCTGCTGGTGGTGGTGCGTCACCGCGATCGAATGGAACTCGCCGCGCGAGCCGTCGCCGCGCAGCACCACGCTGGGGTACTTCCAGGTGATGGCCGAGCCGGTCTCGATCTGCGTCCAGGCGATGTGCGAACGCGCGCCGGCGCACAGCCCGCGCTTGGTGACGAAGTTGTAGATGCCGCCGCGGCCCTGTTCGTCGCCCGGGTACCAGTTCTGCACCGTGGAGTATTTGATGTGCGCGTCCTCGTGCGCGATCAGCTCCACCACCGCGGCATGCAGCTGGTGCTCGTCGCGCTGCGGCGCCGTGCAGCCTTCCAGGTAGCTGACCCGGCTGCCGGCCTCCGCGATGATCAGCGTGCGCTCGAATTGCCCGGTATTGCGCGCGTTGATGCGGAAGTAGGACGAGAGCTCCATCGGGCACTGCACGCCGGCCGGGATGTAGACGAAGGAGCCGTCGGAGAACACCGCCGAGTTCAGCGCGGCGTAGAAGTTGTCGCCCGGCGGCACCACGCTGCCCAGGTAGCGCTCGATCAGCTCGGGGTGGTGCTGCACCGCGTGCGAGAAGGAACAGAAGATCACGCCCACGCGCGCCAGCTGCTCGCGGAAGGTGGTGCCCACCGAGACCGAGTCGAATACCGCGTCGACCGCCACGCCGGCCAGCCGCGCGCGCTCGTGCAGCGGCACGCCCAGCTTCTCGTAGGTCTCCAGCAGCTTGGGGTCGACCTCGGCCAGGCTGGCCGGCGCATTGGCTGCGCCGCTCAGCGACTTGGGCGCCGAGTAGTAGCTCTGCGCCTGGAAGTCCGGCGGCGTGAGGCGCAGCTGCGCCCAGTCGGGGTGCGGCATCGCCTGCCAGCGCTCGAAGGCCTGCAGGCGCCACTTGAGCAGAAACTCGGGCTCGCGCTTGAGTTGCGAGATGGCGCGCACCGTGTCGGCGTCCAGCCCCGGCGGGAGCGAGTCGCTCTCGATCTCGGTGACGAAGCCGTGGCGATAAGGCTGCTGCAGCGCGCGTGCCAGCGGCGCGTCGGATTCGGCGGGGGTGGCGAGGGGATTCATGGCGGAAGCGCTTAATGAGGCATAGCGTATGCCTCTTTAAGTTCCGCCACAAGCATTCAGGCCCTTGACCGCGCGGGCGCCGCGGGGATTGGCGGGCTGCGCCGCCGCGTCAGGCGCCGCCCAGGCTGCCGAGAAGTTCGTGCCCGATCTCGCGCACGGTGGCTGCGCCATTGGTGGTGGGCATCCAGTTGCGCGGCAGGTTGAGCGGCGTGTTGAGCACGTCCACGGGCGCGGCCTCGAAGCCGATGCCGCTGCCGGCCGCGGCCTCGTGGAACATCTTCAGCGCGCGCGGCATGTGGCGCTGGTGCGTGACGACGAGCACGCGGCGGATGCCCTGGGCCTTGAGCAGCTCGGTGGTGTAGATCGCGTTCTCGCGCGTGTCGTGCGAGCGCTCTTCGGTCCACTTGAGCGGGCGGCCGAACTCCTGCTGCGCGATGCGCGCGGCGATCTGCGCCTCGGGCGTGGTGACGGTGTTGCCCAGCGCCCAGCCCACGCCGCCGCTGAAGGCCACCGGCGCACCGGTCTCGCGCGCGAGCCACAGGCCGTAGCGCAGGCGTTCGAGCGAGCGGTCGTTCAGGTTGCTGACGCCGTACTCGGGCGAGAGCGGCCGGCTGCCGCCGCCCAGCACGACGATGGCCACCGGCTCGCGCGCCTTCACCGCGGCGCGCCAGGCCTCGATGCGCTCGCTGCTCAGCGCCGGCGGCGGGCGCAGGATCTGATCAGACAACACGCGCGCGAAACCCATGGTGCTGCACAGCCACAGCAGCAGCGCGCCGAGGATCACCAGCAGCCAGCCCAGCCCGCGGCGCGCGAACGCGACACGGGTGCCGACCAGCATCAGCACGATGAGCGGCACGGGCGGCAGCAGCAGGGCGCCGATGTAGGGCTTCCAGGCGGTGATGCCGAGCAGCGAGAGCAGGTCGTTCACGAAGGCGTTACGGGTGCGGCCCTTGCGGGCGGTCGACGATTGTGCAGGACGGCCCGTGCCGGGCTTGGTGCAGACTTCACGCCATGCCCTGGTCTCTGCCTCCCCGCGCCATCCTCCTGCGCCGCCTGGCCATTGCCTTCGCGGCGCTGCTCCTCGTCTGGGCGATCGCCTGGCTGGCGGTGCCGCCGCTGCTCAAGTCGCAGGCGCAGCAGCGCCTCGGTGCGTTGCTGGGCCGCAGCGTGAGCATCGGCGCGGTCGAGTTCCGGCCCTGGAGCCTGGAGCTGACGCTGCGCGACGTGGCGGTCGCCGGGCCGGAGGGCGCGGCGACGCCGCTGCTGCGCTGGTCGCGCGCCTACGTGAATGCCGATGCAGCGTCGCTGTGGCGGCGCGCGCCGGTGATCGCCGGCCTCGAGCTCGACGGGCTGCAGGTGCATCTCACGCACCTCGCGCCGGGACGCTACGACATCGACGACCTGCTCGAACGCTTCAAGCCCGACCCGAAGGCGCCGCCCTCCGAGCCGCCGCGCTTCGCGCTCTACAACCTGAAGGTCAGCGACGCGGCCTTCACTTTCGACGACCGCCCGGCGCAGCGCGTGCATCGCATCGAGGCGCTGCAGCTGGCGCTGCCTTTCCTCTCCAACCTGCCCTCGCAGCTGGAGGTGACGGTCGAGCCGCACCTGGCCTTCCGCTTCGACGGCGCCACCTTCGACAGCGGCGCGCAGGCCGTGCCCTTCGCCGAGCGGCGCCGCGGCGAGTTGAAGCTCCGCCTGGCCGATCTCGATCTCGCCCAGTTCGCCGCCTACGTGCCGGCCACGCTGCCGCTGCGCCTGCGCGGCGGCGTGCTGGGGGCCGATCTCGCCTTGCGCTTCGAGGCACCGGAGGGCGCCGACCCGAGCGTGGTGCTGAGCGGCCGCGCCGGGCTCGCCAAGCTCGCGCTCGCCGAGCCCGGCGGTGCGCCGTTGCTGGAATGGTCACGGCTCGAAATGGGCCTGCGCGACGTGCAGCCGCTGGCGCGCCGCATCGCGCTCGGCGAAGTGCGGCTGGAGGGCGCGCAAGTGCATCTGGCGCGCGAGGCCGACGGGCGCTTGCAGCTGCAGCGCCTGTTCGCCGCCGAGGCGCCGGCAGCGGCGGCCAGCGCGCCGGCATCGGCGCCGGCGTCGGGGTCGGGCTCGGCAGCACCGGCCTGGCAGGCGGCCATCGACCGCCTGGCGATCGAGGATGCGCGGCTGCTCTGGAACGACGCCGCCACCAAGCCGGCCGCCGCGCTGCAGCTCGAAGCCGTGAAGCTGCAGGGCGAGAAGCTCGCCTGGCCGAGCAAGGAGCCCATGCCGATCACGCTCGAAGCCACGCTGCGCCGCCAGGCGGCCGATGCCGCGCCGGCCGGGCATCTGCGCGTCGAGGCGCGGGCCAACGAGCGTGAAGCCAGCGGCAGCGTGGCGCTGGCTGAACTGGCGCTGGCCGAACTCGCACCCTACGTGGCACAGGCCCTGCTGCCGCGCCTGGAAGGGCGTGCCGCGCTGGCGGGTCGATTCGAATGGAGTGCCGCCGACAGCGCCGCGCCCAAGACGCGCCTGCTGCTCGACAGCGCCACCCTCGATGCCTTGCGGCTGGTCAGCGGCACGGGCCGCGGCGCGCGCGAGGAGATCGCCTTCAAGCAGCTGGCGCTGGCCGAGGCACGCATCGATCTGCTCGGCCGCGAGCTCGAGCTCGGCCGGATCACGCTGGCGCAGCCGACCGTGGCGCTGCAGCGCGACGGGGAAGGGCGCTGGAACCTGGCTTCGCTGACGCCGCCCGCAGCGTCGTCGTCGTCATCCAATGCGGCGGCGCAAGCGACGCCGCCCGGCCCGCCCTGGCAGATCCGCGTGAAGGATCTGCAGCTCGACGGCGGCCGCGTGCAGCTGGCCGACAGCTTCGCTGCCGGCCGCGCCGCCGAGACGCCGTTGCGCATCGACGCCAACGCGCTGCGCCTGCGCGTCCAGGACTTCGCCTGGCCGGCGGCCAAGGGCGCGGCGCCGGCGCGCGTGCAGCTGGGCGCGCGCATCGCCGCCGGCAGCATCGACTGGAACGGCCGCTTCGCCCCCGAGCCGCTGCTGGCCGCGGGCAAGCTGCGCATCGAACGCTTCCCGGTGCAGGCCTTCGAGCCCTATTTCGCCGATCGCTTGCCGCTCGCGCTCTTGCGCGCCGAGGCGGGCTGGCAGGGCGACGTCGACGTGCGCCAGTCTGCCGTCGGCTGGACGGTGAACGCCAGCGGCGATGCACGCCTGGCCGACGTGCGTGTGCACACGCGCAGCGATGCGGCCGGTGCCGGCGACGAGTTGCTCAGCTGGCAGAGCTTCGCGCTCGACGGCCTGCGCTTCGCGATGGCGCCGCAGGCCACGCCGCAGCTGGAGATCCGCCAGGCCGCGCTGAACGACTTCTTCGCGCGCCTGGTGGTCACCGAGCAGGGCCGGCTCAACCTGAGCAGCGCAGCCGCGGCGGAGGCGGCGGCCAGCGCACCTGCGCCGGCACCAGCGCCTGCACCCGCAGCGTCGGCCGCCTCCGCAGCGGCGGCCAGGGAACTGCCGATCGCCATCAGCGTCGGCGGCGTCAAGCTCAACAACGGCCGCGTCGATTTCAGCGATCACTTCGTGCGCCCCAACTACAGCGCCAACCTCACCGAGCTGAACGGCACGCTGGGCGCGTTCCGCTCCGGCTCGCCCGAGATGGCGACGCTGGAGCTGCGCGGGCGCGCCGCCGGCACGGCGCTGCTGGACATCCGCGGCGCGCTCAACCCGACCGCCGACCCGCTCGCGCTGGACATCCAGGCCAAGGCCACCGATCTCGAGCTCGCGCCGCTCTCGCCCTATGCGGGCAAGTACGCCGGCTACGCCATCGAGCGCGGCAAGCTGAGCATGGAGGTGGCCTACAAGATCGCGCCCGACGGCAAGCTCGAGGCGCGCAACCAGGTCATCCTCAACCAGCTCACCTTCGGCGACAAGGTCGAGTCGCCCGATGCCACCAAGCTGCCGGTGCTGCTGGCGGTGGCGCTGCTGAAGGACCGCAACGGCGTCATCGACATCAACCTGCCGATCAGCGGCTCGATCAACGACCCGCAGTTCAGCGTCTTCGGCATCGTGCTCAAGGTGATCGGCAACCTGCTGGTGAAGGCGCTCACCGCGCCCTTCGCGCTGCTGGCCGGCGGCGGCGGCGAGGATCTCAGCGTGGTGGAGTTCCGCCCCGGCACGGCGAGCGTGAGCGAGGCCGGCCGCGCGGCGCTCGACAAGGTGGCCAAGGCGCTGGCCGACCGCGAGGCGCTCAAGATGACGGTCACCGGCGCCGCCGATGCGGCCGGCGAGCGCGAAGCCTTCCAGCGCGCGGCGCTGGAGGCGCGCCTGCTCGCCGAGCGGCGCCGCGAGATGCTGCGCGAAGGCGCCGCGGCGGCCGATGCCGATGCGCTGGCCACGCTGGACGCGCCGACGCGTGCGCGTCTGCTCAAGGAGGTCTACCGCGCCACCAGCCTGCCGAACAAGCCGCGCAATGCAATCGGCCTGGCGCGTGACATCCCGGGGCCGGAGATGGAGGCGCTGCTGGTGGCCGCGATTCCCGTCGGCCCGGATGCGATGCGCGAGCTGGCACTGCAGCGCGGCCTGGCGGTGCGCGACGCGCTGCTCGCCAAGGGCCTGCCGGGCGAGCGCCTCTTCCTCGCCGCGCCCAAGCTGCGCGCCGCGGGCGAGGAGGGCGCGGCGAGCTGGACGCCGCGCGTGCAGCTGTCGCTGTCGACGAAGTGAACGCGGCGGCTCATACCGTTTCGCGTTCAATCGAATAGATCCCGTTCGGGCTGAGCCTGTCGAAGCCCCCGCGGGCCCTGAGCTTGCCGAAGGGGCTGAGCCTGTCGAAGCCCCTTGCGTGCCACGCACGGCCCTTCGACAAGCTCAGGGCGAACGGAGTTCGATGATCGGGCGACTTCGTATCAGCGCCGCTTGCGCGCCGGCGCGTGCGCCGCGCCGGTGGGCACCGGCAGGCGCGTGTCGTGCTTCACTTCCTTGAGCACGATGCTCGAGCGCACGTGCGTCACGCCGGGCAGGCGGAACAGCGTGTCGTGCTGGAACTGCTCGTAGGCCTTGATGTCGGCGATCAGCACGTCGAGGATGTAGTCGGACGGGCCGGTGGTGCTGACGCAGCGCACGATCTGCGGGCTGGCGGCCACCGCGCGCTCGAAGCTGCGCAACAGCGTCTCGCTGTGCTCGCGCAGGTTCAGCTCCACCACCACCGCCAGCTGCAGGCCCAGGCGCTCGCGGTCCACCAGCGCGGTGTAGCCGCGGATCACGCCGGCCGCCTCCAGATCCTTCACGCGCTTCCAGCACGGCGTGGGCGACAGGCCCACCGCGGCGGAGAGCTGCTGCACGGTCTGGCGCGCATCGCGCTGCAGCTCGGCGAGGATCATCAGGCAGTAGCGGTCGAGCTCCATTTCTTCTCCATTGGCGCTGTTTTCGAGAAGGACATTCTCGGCCCGCGGCTATCCGCAGGTGAATAGGGAACATCATTCGGATCGGCGCGCGTAAGCTCGCCACCCACCGCAACGCCTGCGAGAGCCGCCCATGACCTCCGTTGCCGACCCGGTCGCGCCGCTGGCGCGCGCGCACTACGAACTGCACGACAACCTGTGGGCCGAGGCCGGCAGCGTGTTCATCACCGGCACGCAGGCGCTGGTGCGGCTGCTCTTGATGCAGCGCGCGCGCGATGCCCTTGCCGGGCTGCACACCGAGGGCTTCGTCAGCGGCTACCGCGGCTCGCCGCTGGGCGGGGTGGACCAGGCGGCCTGGAAGGCCGGCCCCAAGCTCGCGCAGGCCGGCGTGCGTTTCGTGCCGGCGATCAACGAGGAGCTCGCCGCCACGCAGGTGCTGGGCACGCAGCGCGTCGAGTCCGACCCCGAGCGCACCGTCGACGGCGTGTTCGCGCTGTGGTACGGCAAGGGCCCCGGCGTCGACCGCGCCGGCGATGCGATCAAGCACGGCAACGCCTACGGCAGCTCGCCGCACGGCGGCGTGCTGGTGGTGGCGGGCGACGACCACGGTTGCGTGTCCTCCTCGATGCCGCACCAGAGCGAGGGCCTGTTCCAGGCCTTCTCGATGCCGGTGGTGGCGCCGGCCAACGTGGCCGAGATCCTGGAGTTCGGGCTGTACGGCTGGGCGCTGTCGCGCTACTCGGGCAACTGGGTCGGGCTGACCGCGCTGTCGGAGGTGGTGGAAAGCGGCACGACGGTGGATCTCGATGCGATCAACGCGCGCGCCGATGCGTGGGCCGATGCCGACGCGGTGCGCGCCGCCACCGGCCACGCCGCGCCGGCCGACGGCCTGCACTACCGCTGGCCCGATCTGCCCAGCCTGCGCATCGAATCGCGCCTGCACGACAAGCTGGCTGCGGTGCGCGCCTTCGCGCGCGTCAACAGCATCGACCGCGAGGTGATCGCCGCGCCGGCCGCGAGCGTGGGCATCGTCACCTGCGGCAAGGCGCACTACGACCTGATGGAGGTGCTGCGCCGCCTCGAGATCACGCCGGCGATGCTGGCCGCGGCCGGCGTGCGGCTCTACAAGGTGGGCCTGTCCTTCCCGCTCGAGACGACGCGCGCGCAGGCCTTTGCGCGCGGCCTGCGCGAGATCCTCGTGGTCGAGGAGAAGGCGCCCATCGTCGAGACGCAGCTGCGCGAGCTGTTCTACAACGCCCCGGAGCAGGCGCGGCCGGCGATCGTCGGCAAGCACGATGCGCAAGGGCGGCCGCTGGTGTCGGCGCTCGGCGAACTGCGGCCCTCGCGCCTGATCGAGATCGTCGCGCACTGGATCGCGCGCCACTTCCCCAACGACCGCACGCTCGGCGACCACCTGCAGCACGTGCGCGACTTCACGCTGCCCGAGCTGCTGTCCAACGCGGCCGATGCGGTCAAGCGCGTGCCCTACTTCTGCGCCGGCTGCCCGCACAACACCAGCACGCGCGTGCCCGAGGGCTCGCGCGCGCAGGCCGGCATCGGCTGCCACGTGATGGCGGCGTGGATGGACCGCTCGACCGAAGGCGTGATCCAGATGGGCGGCGAAGGCGTCGACTGGGTCAGCCATTCGATGTTCACGCGCGTGCCGCACGTCTTCCAGAACCTCGGCGACGGCACCTACTGGCACTCGGGCTACCTGGCGATCCGCCAGGCGGTGGCCTCGAAGGCCACCATCACCTACAAGATCCTCTTCAACGACGCCGTGGCCATGACCGGCGGCCAGCCGGTGGACGGCGCGATCAGCGTCGACCGCATCGCGCGCCAGGTGGAGAGCGAGGGCGTGGTCAAGGTCGTGGTGGTCAGCGACGACATCGCCAAGTACGACGCGCAGCGCGGCCTGTTCCCGGCCGGCACCGAGTTCCACCCGCGCGAAGCGCTCGACGAGGTGCAGCGCATGCTGCGCGCCACCGCGGGCGTGACGGTGCTGATCTACGAGCAGACCTGCGCGGCCGAGAAGCGGCGCCGGCGCAAGAAGGGCGAGATGCTCGACCCGGCGCGGCGCGTCTTCATCAACGAGCAGGTCTGCGAAGGCTGTGGCGACTGCACGGTGCAGAGCAACTGCGTCGCCGTGCTGCCGCACGAGACGCCGCTGGGCCGCAAGCGCCGCATCGACCAGAGCGCCTGCAACAAGGACTACTCCTGCGTGAAGGGCTTCTGCCCGAGTTTCGTCGGCGTGCTGGGCGGCACGCCGCGCAGGAAGTCGGGTGCGCTGAGCGAGGCCGGCGCGGCGAACGAGGAGTTCGAGCGCCGCGTGGCCGCGCTGCCGCTGCCGGCGCCGCACGTGTGGACCGGGCCCTACGACCTGCTGGTCACCGGTGTCGGCGGCACCGGCGTGGTCACCGTGGGCGCGCTGATCGCGATGGCCGCGCACCTGGAAGGCAAGAGCGCGAGCGTGCTCGACTTCACCGGCTTCGCGCAGAAGGGCGGCTCGGTGCTGAGCTTCGTGCGCTGGGCCGACCGGCCCGAGCGGCTCAACCAGGTGCGCATCGACACCCAGCAGGCCGACGCGCTGCTCGCCTGCGACCTGGTGGTGGGCGCCTCGCCCGAGGCGCTGCAGAGCGTGCGCCACGGCCGCACGCGCGTCCTGGCCAACCTGCACGAGGTGCCGGTGGCCGAGTCGCTGCGCAACCCCGATGCCAGCCTGCGCGTCGATGCGCTGCTCGAGAAGCTGCACTTCGCCGCCGGCCGCGAGCGCGTGCAGACCTTCGACGCGCAGACGCTGGCCGAAGACTTTCTGGGCGACACCATCGTCGCCAACATCGTCGCGCTCGGCTGCGCCTGGCAGCTCGGCCTGGTGCCGGTGGGCCTGCCGGCGCTGCAGCGCGCCATCGAGCTGAACGGCGTGGCGGTGCGCAACAACCGGCTCGCCTTCGCGCTCGGCCGGCTGGCGGCGGCCGATCCGGCCGCCTGCGAGGCGCTGCGCGCCGGCGCGGCCGACGACGCGGCGCAGGGCGCGGGCGACGGCATCGACGCGCTGATCGCGCGCGGCGTCGAGCACCTGAGCGGCTACCAGGACGCCGCCTATGCGCAGCGCTATGCCGAGCGCGTCCGGCGCGTGCGGATGCGCGAGCAGGCGCTCGGCGCCGACGCCGCGCTGCCGCTCACGCGCGCCGTGGCCGAGAGCCTGCGCAAGCTGATGGCCTACAAGGACGAATACGAGGTGGCGCGGCTCTATACCGATGGCCGCTTCGCGCGCCAGATCAAGGAGCAGTTCGAGGGCGAGCTGAAGCTGGAGTTCTACATGGCGCCGCCGCTGCTCGCGCGCTCGGCGCACGGCAAGCCGCCGCGCAAGCTGCGCCTGGGCGCCTGGATGCTGCCGCTGCTGCGCGTGCTGGCGCGCGGCAAGGCGCTGCGCGGCGGCGCGCTCGACCTGTTCGGCCGCAGCGCCGAGCGGCGCATGGAGCGTGCGCTGATCACGCAGTACGAGGCGCGCATCGACGAGCTGCTGGAGCGGCTGCAGCCCGGGAACCTGGCGCTGGCCGCCGAGATCGCGCGCGTGCCGCTGGCGATGCGCGGCTTCGGCCACGTGAAGATCGCCAACGTGGCGCTGGCGCGCGCGCGCGAGGCCGAGCTGCTGCACCGCTTCGACCCGCAGCGCTACCCGCGCCCGGCGCCCTCGACGCAGGCCGGGCAGCTCAAGGGCATCGCGATCGTGGCGCGTTGAGCGCAGCGCTCAGCCGCGCTGGCGCAGGTAGCGGTAGACGGTGGTGCGCGAGATGCCCAGGCTGCGCGAGGTGCGGCTGACGCTGCGCCCGCAGCGCTCGAACTCGTCGACCACGCGCTCGCGCGCGCCGCGCGCCAGCGCCGAGCGGGCCTCGGGCGCGCCGGCGCCGGCCAGCGGCAGCACGCGCTGCACGGCGGCTTCGTCGAGCCGGCCGTCGGGCCGCGCCAGCAGCGCGCGTCAGCACGGCGCGCAGCTCGCGCATGTTGCCGCTCCACTCGTGGCGCGCCAGCCAGGCGATGGCCGCCTCGTCGACATCGGCATCGTGCCGCAGCGCGTCGAGCACGAAGCGCACGATGGCGGCGAAATCGCTGCGCGCGCGCAGCGGCGGCAGGTCCACGCGCACGGTGTTGAGGCGGTGCATCAGGTCGGCGCGGAAGCGCCGCTCGCGCACCGCCTGCTCGAGGTCGACGTGGGTGGCGGCCAGCAGCTGCACGTCGACGCGCCGCGCCGCGGTGCCGCCCACCGGGCGCACCAGCCAGTCGTCGAGCAGGCGCAGCAGCGCGGCCTGCATGGGCAGCGGCAGCTCGCCGATCTCGTCGAGCAGCAGCGTGCCGCCGTCGGCGCCGGCGATCAGGCCCGGGCTGCCTTCGCGGCGCGCCCCGGTGAAGGCGCCGCCGACATAGCCGAACAGCTCGGCCTCGAACAGATCGGCCGGCAGTGCGCCGCAGTTCACCGCCACGAAGGCGCCGCCGCGCCCGCTCTGGCGGTGCGCATGGCGCGCCAGCAGCTCCTTGCCGGTGCCGGTTTCGCCGAGGATGAGCAGCGGTGCGTTCAGGCGCAGTGCCGCGGCGACGCTGTCCAGCGCCGCGCGCACTGCCGCGTCGTCGGCGACGAACTCGATGTCGGCGCGCCGCGCCGCGCTCACGACCGGGGCGGCGCTCGGCGCGAGCCGCTCGCGCGCCGGCCGCGTCGTGCTCGCGCGCGGCGGCGTGTGCACGCAGCTGGCCACCAGCGCGCTGCCCAGCGCGTCGCGCACGCGCCGCTCGCCGCCGCTGCGCAGCCCGGCGACGAAGAGTTCGTAGGGCGCGTCGAACAGCTGCTCGAAAGGCGTGCCGGGCGCCACGTCCAGGCCGCTGAGCAGGTCGCGCGCGCGGGCGTTGAAGGCCAGCAGCCGGCCCTGCGCATCGAAGGCGAGCAGGCCGGCGCTCAGCGTGCCGAGAAACTCGGCGCGCGGGTGCACGGCCAGCACCAGGCGCTCGCGCATCTGGTGCAGCAGCAGCAGCTTCTCGATCTGCGTGCAGGCCATCTGCACCAGCGCCTGGGTGTGGCGCTGGCGCGATTCGAAGTAGGAGGAGGCGTCCAGCGCGCCGACCACCTGGCCGTAGGCATCGCGGATCGGCGCGGCGGTGCAGGAGATGTCGCCGTACTTGAAGAGGAAATGCTCCAGGCCGTTGACCGCCACCGGCCGCCCGGTGGCCAGCGCCGTACCCAGGCCGTTGGTGCCGGCCTGCGCCTCCGACCACAGGCTGCCGGTGACGATGTCGGTGGCCGAACCGCTGGTAAGGAAGCGGTTGTCGGCATAGAGGTCGAGCACCACGCCCTCGGGGTCGGCGAAGGCGAGCAGGAAGTTGGAGCCGGCGATCTGCTGGCACAGGGTTTCCAGCTCGGCCAGCGCCAGCCGGCGTACCACCTCGGCCCGCTCGCGGCGACGCGCCAGATCGCCGCCGTCGACGACCTGGATGGGCGGGCTGGCGGCGAGATCCAGCCCGGCGCGGCTGCAGCGCACCCAGCTGTCGAGAATCTCCGGCGGCGGCAACCCGCCCGGTGGCAGCGCGGCGCCGCGCGAACGCAGCACCCACGCGTGCGCCAGTGCGCGCTCGTCGTTCGAACCCATGTGTGTCTCCTGCGGCGCCGGTGCGTGCCGGCGGCTCTTCGCTTCTCGGGCTGCGCAAGGTAGCAGGCCGCTCGCAGGCCCGCAAGTGAACAGATCCTGGACAGCTGTGCAGCACAGGCGCTGCGCCGCTGCACAGGCTCGACGAAGGCCGGCGCAGGAAGGCACCGGCGCCGCGATCCGCCGCATGCGGGTCTGCCCGCAGTGGCATGGCCGTTGCAGTCTCCCTCGGCCGCGCACGCCGTGCGCGCGCATCCACGAGACCACAAGACGCAGGAGACAAGCCATGCCCCGTTCGAAGATCGGTCCCACCCTCGTGTCGCTGGCCGCGGCCGCGTGCCTCGCGGCACCGGCGCTGGCCCAGCAGAACATCGAGAAGCTCAAGCAGATGAAGGTCGCCACCACCGACCTGAACATCCCCGTGGTGCCGCAGGAAGGCAGGAACGCCGCCGCGATCCGCGAGAACCTCAAGCGCATCAAGCTGCCGCCCGGCTTCCGCATCGACCTGTTCGCCGTGGTGCCCGACGCGCGCCACATGGCCGTGGCGCCGAGCACCAACATGCTGTTCGTCGGCACGCGCAAGACCACGGTCTGGGCCGTCACCGACCGCAACTCCGACGGCGTGGCCGACGAGGTGAAGTCCTTCGCACCCAGCCTCAAGTTCACCAACCCCAACGGCGTGTGCTGGACCAAGGACGGCTTCCTGGTCGTCGCCGAGCACAACCGCGTGCTCAACTTCCCGGCCGCCGAGTTCTTCTACGAAGGCCCGGACGTCGCGGTGATCGAGGTGGTGGGCCAGGGCAAGCTGGTGCCGCCGGAGGAGGAGTCGTACAACCACGGCGCGCGCACCTGCCGCGTCGACGACAGCGGCACGCTCTACGTGACGCTCGGCCAGCCCTACAACGTGCAGCCGCGCGACAAGGTGGCGATGTACGAGCAGCTCGGCATCGGCGGCATGATCAAGATGAACGCCTTCGACGGCTCCAAGCGCGAGGTGGTGGCGCGCGGCGTGCGCAACTCGGTCGGCATGGACATCAACCCGAAGGACAAGACCGTCTGGTTCACCGACAACCAGACCGACGGCATGGGCGACGACACGCCGCCGGGCGAGCTCAACCGCGTCACCAAGTCGGGCGGCGAGCACTTCGGCTACCCGTTCATCCACGGCAACAACGTGCAGATCGCCGGCACGGCCGCCGCGCCCGACCTGAAGGACATGAAGGCACCGGCGCAGTGGACCAAGCCGCAGATCGAGTTCCCGGCGCACCAGGCGCAGCTCGGCATGACCTTCTACAACGGCAAGATGTTCCCGGCGCAATACCAGGGCGGCATCTTCGTCGCCTCGCACGGCTCGTGGAACCGCACCAAGGCGAGCGGCGGGCTGGTCAACTTCGTCTCGCTCAAGGCCGACGGCACGGCCGACAAGAGCACGGTGTTCGCCGAAGGCTGGCTGGACGGCGAGACCGGCATCTACCGCGGCCGCCCGGTCGACGTGGCGGTGATGAAGGACGGCTCGCTGCTGGTGTCGGACGACTACGCCGGCGCGATCTACCGCATCACCTACAGCGCACCGTGAGGGG
>WBZV01000039.1_pt1 | contig 48555 bp, 38 predicted proteins | sample 5204221 | NCBI WGS metagenome assembly WBZV01 (sample SAMN12344360, study PRJNA552823) | activated sludge metagenome | biome: Activated sludge suspended growth; feature: Nitrification reactor; material: Wastewater; isolation source: activated sludge from nitrification reactor of wastewater... | reverse complement strand
CGACGACCTGCTGATCGCTGATCCTTCCCAGATTCCAGGGTATAAGCCGGGCAAGAAAAAACAGCCGGCTGTAGCGGAGCCCGTCAAGACGCCTTCGCCTGCCCAGGAACAGGGAAAAGGCCTGAGAAAGACGGCAGCGGAAGGGAGCGGGATCCTGTTGGCGTTCGACCCTATTTTGAAAAGCGATGCAACGCCGGAAAAATTCCGGGTGTTGCTGCTAAACGACACGCCTTACGATATCATCTTCAACCTGGAAATGTTCGTTCTCGGCCAAAAACGGTTTTCCAAAAACGGAAAACTGAGCTCCGGAAACTGGATTGACCTGGGCATGCTGCTCTTCGACGAGCTGAACGACTTCCCTGAGGTTGAGGCGGAGTGCTGGCGGATCACCACCGACGGTACCGGCGGCAAACAGGTGAAAGACCTGCGCATCAAGCCCAAAGTGTTTTTCGGCAGGCTGCAGCCTACGCCTTTTCTGGGAAGGCCTACCCACCTTTTTCCCCTGTTTGAACGCCTGCAGGACCAGCGCCTCGAGGCCCAGGGTGAAGACCTGGAGACCTACACCAAGCGCAATATGCCGCCCCCCGTTATCCTCAACGCCATTGCCGAAGACAAGGAAATCACCCATGAAGTGCGGGCAGCCGCCGAGTTTCAGCCGGAACTCGACCTCCACATCGAAAAACTGGTCCAGGATCCTTCGCATCTGAGCAACGCTCAAATTGTCCAGCTCCAGATGAAGGTCTTTGAAGAATATATGGACAAAGCAATCCGCTTTGGGTTTGAACGGGTATTTATCATCCACGGCCTCGGCAAAGGCCGCCTCAAGGACCTGATCGCCAGCCGCTTGATCCGTATGCCAGAAGTGCTTACCTTTAAGAACGAATACCATCCCAAGTTTGGGCATGGAGCTACGGAAGTGATTTTTATTTGAAGGATGTAGAGGGTGTAAAGGATGTAGAGGATGTAAAGGATGTAGGACGTTACTTCGCTACTTCGTTACTTCGCTACTTCGTAAATAGTACCTCGTAAACCGTAAACCGTAAACCGTAAACCGTAAATCGTACCTCGCTTATGAGTCCAATTAAAATCCTATCCATCGACGGTGGAGGCATCCGGGGGGTTATCCCGGCGCTGATTCTTTCGGAGATCGAGAAACGCACGGGAAAAAAGATCACGGAGCTGTTCGATCTGCTGGCGGGAACCTCTACCGGGGGCATTATTGCGGTCGGCTTGAACGTAAACGACCCTGAAACGGGCACTGCGTATTCGGCGCAAAAAATCGCCGGCCTGTATGAACTCAACGGACAAAAGATCTTCAAGAAAAGGACTTTTTTTTCCAGTGTTGGGGGGCTGGCGGAGGAAGCTTTTCAGCATGAAGGCCTGGAGGAAGTCCTCAAAAGCTATTTTGGGGAGGCGGAACTGAAGGATTCGCACAGCGCGCTTTTGGTCACTTCCTACGACATCGAACAGCGCAAGCCGTTTTATTTCCTTTCCCGGGAAGCGCGGATGAAACCGGATACCGAAAACTTTCTGATGCGGGATATTGCCCGGTCTACCTCGGCGGCGCCGACGTATTTCGAACCGCATTGGATGCCCTGGGCTGAAAATGGCCACCTGGCTTTAGTCGATGGCGGGGTATTTGCCAACAACCCTTCCGTACTGGCTTATACCGAGGCCATCAACCTCATGCGTCTGCGGGAGTTCGAGAGCAGCTTAGGGACGCCCCAACCCATCGAAGACGCGAATCCCTCCGAATCCAGGTCGGGAATCGGCAGCCGCGATTTCAGCGCCGGCCTGCCCGAATACCTGGCGCCGGACCAAGCGCCGGACTTTTTCATGGTGTCGCTGGGCACCGGGCAAGCGTGCAGGCCCTACCCCTATGAAAAAGCCAAAGGCTGGGGGATGGTGCAGTGGGTGCAGCCCATTATCGATATCCTCATGCAGGGCGTCTCGGAATCCGTGCATTACCAGATGCAATACCTGCTTCCCCCTACCCGCGACGGCAGGCAGCACTATTACCGGATCAACCCGGCCATGCCGGAATCCTGCAGCGAAATGTCGAACGTATCGGAAGAAAACATGAAAGCGCTTCAGGGTGTCGCCCGGGAGGTGATTGAACAGGAGAGTGGAACGATCGATGCGATTTGCCAGGTCTTATTGAGCTAGGCTTTCCACCCAGGCGCTCAGGCTGGGAAACCGGGCATTGATCTGCTCCTGCATTTGTTCCAGCCTGGGCGCGTCTTCTTCTTTGCCTTCGATCAGCACGGTGTACATGCCCAGGCGGCGGCCAAAAGCGATATCTTCGGCAGAGTCGCCCACCATGACCGATTGGGAGAAGTCGATTTCCGGAAAATCGGCTTTGGCTCGCAACGCCATAGCTGGCCCCGGCTTGCGGCAATTGCCCGCAACGGAAGCCAAATCCGGACAAAAATAAACGCCGTCTATCCGCCCTCCGGCGTGTTCGATTTCCCGGAGCATATTTGCGTGCACGGCCTCCAGTTCCTCCACTGTCATCACTCCTTTTCCGATCCCCTGCTGGTTGGTGACGATGAACATGCGGTCGAAACGCCCGGAAAGGAATCGAAGCGCATCCAATACCCCCGGCAAAAAGCGGAATTCCTCCCAGGAGCGCACGTATGCGCCGGGGAGGCGTTCGTTGAGGGTGCCGTCGCGGTCGAGAAAAAGCGAAATCATATTAGACGTTAGAGGTTAGACGGTAGACGGTAGACGGTAGACGGTAGACGGTAGAGGGTAGACGGTAGACGGTAGAGGGTAGACGGTAGAGGATGTAGAGGATGTATTAAGTTCAAACATCCCTTACATCCCTTACATCCCTTACATCCTCTACATCCTCTACGTCCTTTACACCCGCTGGTCGAAGTCTCCAGACTTCGATCCTTATCTGCTGGTCTCCTGACCGAAGCCTGGCGAAGCATTAAAATCCTTTTGCGAAGTTCAACAACCCGGCAGCCATTAAATAACGCCATTCCAGGCTTTTGACCGGCTTTCTCAAAATCTTTTCCTGTTGCAGGAGGCGGATCGAATCCCGAACCTTTGCCTGCATGGGTTCGCTTTCCAGCCAACGTTGCTGCGGCGGTTCGTAGCCGATTTTATCCCGTCTCCAGGCGATCTTTTCGGGTAGCAGGGGCGTCATGGCTTTTCGCAAGATATATTTCGTCCAGCCCTGGAACAACTTCATTTCGATAGGGAGGGAGAACAGGTATTCGGCGAGTTCGTGGCTCAGGTAAGGCAGCCGTACTTCGACCGAATGGGCCATGGAGTTGCGGTCGGCGAAGCGAAGCAGGGCGGGCAGGCCCATCTCGAAGGTCGCCAGTTTCAGTTGGTCCGAAACGGAATCCCGTTGCACGTAAGGGTCGGGGGTAGTATAAAGCAGGGGCCACATACTGGGATGCAGCCCGGATATTTTGGGATACAGGAACGGCGCCGCTTTTTTGGGTAGCCCTTTCACCCGGTTGACAAGGGTTGGAAAAGCCGCCCGGAATGCCAGTTCGAGATCTGCTTTTACCTTGATTCCGGTGATTTCCTCGAATGCGCGGCGTTCGGATTCAAATTTGGTCCGGTCACTTCGGTAAAGGTCTTTGAGGTAATATTTAAAGTAGAAAAAATGGTAACCGCCCAGCATTTCGTCCGGTCCTTGTCCGTCGAGCAGCACGATGGTGCCGTTTTCCCGGGCGAGGGCCATGACCTGATCCTGTACGACGATGCTGGCCGAACCGAAAGGCTCCTCCTGATGCCAGAAAATGCGATGGAACTGATCGGCCAGCACCCCTTCATCCGGCCAGGTGAAGTGCGGCTCCACCCGGCAGCGGTCGATGACCGCCTGCATATAGGCCCCTTCGTCTTTAGCAAAGTTTTGAAAACGGGCGGAAAACGTCCGCTGCACCTGCTCCTTTCCTTTCAAGGCGTCGATCAGCATCACGATGGCCGAGGAGTCCAATCCGCCCGACAAGCTGGAGCCCACAGGCACATCGGAGCGCAGCCTCCGGCTGATCGACTGCTTCAGCAGATCCTGCACTTTTTCTGCTGCGGTATCCAGGTCGTCGTGGCAAGGGGCTCTGTCTACCGACCAATACCGGATTTCGCGTAGTTGGCCATCGCGGGTCACGATCAGGTAATGGGCGGGGCGCAGTTGAAAAATATCTTTAAAGAACGTCGCCTCCGGGGCCTGGACCGACTGCACGGTGTCGTACACCAGATACTGGAAGAGCTTATCCCTGCGCACTTCCGGCCGGACCAACCCGCTGGCGAAGAGGGCTTTCATTTCCGACCCAAAAGCAAAACGGCTGCTGTTGTGGGCGTAGAAGAAGGGTTTTTCCCCGAAGCGGTCGCGGGCGCAAAACAAACGTTCTTCCAGGGCGTCCCAGAGCGCGAAAGCAAACATACCGTCGATGGCCTGGAGGCATTCCGGGCCGCGGTCGGCATAGAGCGCCAGCAAGACCTCGGTATCGGAATCGGAGGAGAAAGCGTATCCTTTGTTCTCCAGTTCTTGTTTCAGCTCGAGGTAGTTATAGATTTCCCCATTGAAGGTGATCGTATACCTCCCGTTGCCGTAGTGCATGGGCTGCCTGCCCCGGTCCGACAGGTCGATGATCGACAGGCGGCGATGGCCAAACCCCAGCGACTGCTTATCGTTGATCCAGAAACCTTCCCCGTCCGGGCCTCGGTGGGCGAGCTGGTCCGTCATCCGCTGGAGGATGGGAAGCTGGACGGGGGGAGCGTTGAAGGTGAAATATCCTGCAATTCCGCACATGAGATTTAGCGAGGGGAGGCCTCGAAGTTTTCGTTGATAAAGATCAGGTTGTCTCCCAAAATTTCCATTGAGAAATCGTACTTGGAAATAGCCTGGAAAAAAGATTTTGACGTGCCTTTGATCATCCGGTCGTGTAATTCAATCAATAATACTTTTACGCGGGGTAGCCATACATCAACGTCCTTTTCAAAAACGTTTTTCTCGCTTCCTTCAATGTCCATTTTTAAAATACAAATATCTTCCCAACCGTAGGCTTCCAGAAGAAGAGGGATTGAAACCGCCTCCAGCGCATCAGGCGTGTCCTTCGGGACTTCCTCGACAAGAAAGCCCCTTTGCCCATAACCCAGGTCGCGCACGGCGATGTGGGCCGGAGTTCCCCAAAGCGCTTTCTGGATTGGGGTGATCATTGGATACGGACCGGTATTTAGTTGCAATTGGCTGAAATTAGAGGCTTCGGGTTCCAGGGCCAAAATTGCGGCCTTCGGATATTTGTTAGCGAAAAAGATAGAAGTGAACCCGATATTGGATCCAGCATCGATGATCCGTTTGGGCTCTGGAAAAAGGGAAGGCCATTGGAATTCATAATGACGGAACAAAAAAATCTCCCGAAGCGTGAAGGAATCAAAGATGCCTTTACGCAGGAAAACCGGAAACTTGATGCCAGGTACTCGTATTTTTTTGGAGCGAATCACCTTAAGGTTCCACCAAAACAGAAGTCCTTCCAGCAACCCAAAAACGTGAATCATTCGGATCATAACCGATAGAATAAATGGAATTATTATGGGTTTTCCCAAGCAGAAGAAATGATTCTCCAAAGATTACCGATCAGTTTTTCCTGGGCAAATTCTGAACGGGTAAATTGAGCCCCGGCTCTACCTAATATACCGGCTAATTCCGGTTTGGAAGCCAGGAGTACCATATATTCCGCCATGGCATCCACGTCTGTTTCACCGACCAGGAATCCGGTTTCTCCGTGAACAATGGTATCTTTGATTCCTGCATGGCGGGTAGCAATGACCGGCAGGCCGGCGGCAGAAGCTTCTACAATGGCAACAGGTGTGCCTTCGCTATCTCCCGTTACCGGAGCAACAATAGAATGCTGGACAAAAGCGCGTGCCTTGCGCTCTAAATCGTGAATTTCAAGAAGGGTCTTTTTTCCCAAAAAGAAGACCCGGTCTGCAACCCCGAGCTCCCGGGCCAGTTTTTTACACCTTTCCCACAGGGGGCCATCGCCGACCATGTGCAACTCTATTCCACTCACCTGTGCAGCCGCTTTGGCAAACGCCTGGATCGTATAGTGTGGTCCTTTTCTTTCGTCAAATGCCCCAACGGCTACAAAAATGGGGCCGCTTTTTTCGGGCTCCACCAGTTCCATATTCAGATTGTTAGGCCCACAAGGGTTGTGATGCAAAATGTCTTCCCGTACCCCAAGTTTAATTAACTGCCCGACCAAATCGCGTGAGACGCAGATCACGCCACGGGCTTTTTCATTGAACTCCTTATACCGATGGCCGTATTTTTTCAGTACCCAATCGATATAACCGTCGTAGCCGAGGAAATAGACAAAAAGGGGAATCCCGAGTTCGGCGCAAATATCCATCATCCGAACTCCTGTATGGCCGTATTCGGCGAGGACTGCATCCGCTTTAACGGTTTGGAGGTAGTTCTTGATGGCCCGTTCCCGGAAGTAAAAACCATTGATACCGAGTCGTTTCAGGCCTGATTCGATTCGTTGGACCCATCGGCTGCCAGAAAAGAAGGGTTTCCCATTGTGGTCGAAAAGGGGCAGCGCTGCCCCTTCGATCAAATAGGTTTTGGCAGGAAGAAGCTGGGCATGCGCCCGGATAAATGAAGAATTGGAGCCATCGGTGGCGGCAATGACAACGGTTTTAGCCATTCCGGTTTTTTAAGTGTTCAAAAGAATGCCAAAGTCCTTCCTCCATACCCACCGAGGGCGCCCAACCTAGTTCGCGTTGTACTTTTTCGATAGACAAAACGTTATAGGGCACATCGCTGTGATATTGGTTTTTATATGCCACGTCAAATGCCAGTCCCAGCACCGATCGCATTCGTTCGATAATCTGATTGAGCGAAATGCCGATCCCCGACCCAAGGTTGTATACCTTGTTCTGAGCCGCCTCTTCAAGGCCCAACAAAATGCCTTCGATCACATCAGAAATATACAGATAGTCCCTAACAACGCTTCCGTTTCCCCAGACTTCAATGCAGCCGTTTTGAAGGATCTGGTTCAGCCAGTGCGAGATCACCCCTTGAGGGCGGTGAAGGTTCTGCCGGGGCCCAAACGCATTGGAGATCCGGAATATCGTATAGTTTATCCCGTATTCGTATTGATACAAATGCAGGTATTTTTCAAAAGTCAATTTGGTAATGCCATAAGAAGACACTGGAGCTGGGGGATGTTCTTCCGTAATGGTTTTAATATCAGAAGCGCCGTATACTGCTCCACCCGACGAGGGAAAGATGACTTTTTTAACGCCGCTTTTAACCGCGCCATCCAGCATCTGCAAGCCTAAAAGCACCGTATTTTCGAGATCACGGGATAAAAACTGGTGCGAGCGCCGGGGCAAGGTACCCCACTGTAAATGAAAAATGGCATGGATACCCTCTGTCACCTGTTCCCAATCAATGCCCTCCATGACATCCCCCACGGCAATGTCCAGCTTTGGGTGGTGAAGTACAGCCTGGAGATTGAAGGGGGCAGCTTCCCTGCTCAATACCCTTACAGCGATTCCCCGGGAGAGCAGCGCTTCCACCAAGTGCGATCCGATAAACCCCGCTCCGCCTGTTACCAACACCTGCATTTTGCGACAAAACTTATCAACGCGTTCTCAAAAACCTTTGTTTCACCTGCTCAAAGACCCTGTTCAGGTCGGGAGAAATCCTGAAGAACAGCAAAGGTAAGACAAATTCCACGACCACGATGGCGCTCTTCAAGGCGATGTTCACCAAGGGCCAGGGCGTTTTGGGAAACAGGTAGCTCGAAAAATATACAGCCACCGCCAATCCCAAAACGGATAAGGTTTTCCATGTAAAGGGGTGCATTTTAAGCCAAAATGCCGTAAAAAAAACCCCTGTAAAATTCATAAGCAGTAAAGCAATTCCTGTGGCGTAAGCCGCCCCAAGGATTCCGAATTTTGGGATCAGATAATAGTTCAGGGCAATGTTAAGAACCGCTGTTGCCAAAAGATTGAAAAAATTAAACCGGTAATACCGGGATAGGTCGATGATATAGTTGCTGAGACCTAAAGACATCGTCATGGCCTTAGTCAACCCAAGGACAAGAACCACTCCTGTACCTGCAACCAATTCATCATAGCGGGGAGTTAGCCGCAGCAGGTCGTCGACGGAAATCCAAACTAAAAGAAAAGCGAGCATCCCCGCAATCAGCAAATTCAAAGCCCCCTTTCGGTAAAGATCCTGGATTTCTTCCTGCGCTTGGCGCTGAAAAGCGCCGGCAATAATCGGAGAAGCAATAGCGACAATGCCCAGATAAGGGATTTCGATTACGTTCACAATAAAGTTGGAAATAGAATAGATGCCATTGCTTCCTACGTCGATCATTGATGCGACCATAATGGAATCTATCCGGAAAGGAAGGGTGCCTGCCAGGCTGGAAAGGATGCCGAAAAGTGCAAAATTCCCCATTTGCCGAAACAAAGAAGGCGTAAGGTGAGCCGGTTCCAGACGCAAGTGCAATTGCCCAAGGGCCCCAACATACCACACCATACCAATCAGGCCAAAGAAAGAAATGCCCGTAAGCGCCATCCGGAAGGAAAACAGGTTAATATAATTGGCTAAAAACAAAAGGAAAAGAACAGGAAGAGCTATTTTTTGAAGCAAATTCGAAAAAATGGAAGGGATAGCCACCCGGTTAAAATTGCTGGCATGTGCTTCGAAGATGTTGCTAAACACAAGAAAACAAAGGATAAGACCAATAAACAGGAAATTGTCCCGGAAGAGTTGTACATCAAAGTTCAGCGCCTCAAGAAGTTGAAGAAAGGGCTTTTGGAAAAGCGCGACGCCCCCCCAAAAAAGGCATAAGGCTGAAAGGGCATAGACCAATAAGAAACCAAGAAAACCGTGGTGCCTGCTCTCAGGGTTCCTGAAAAGAGGAAAATACCGAACGACAAGCGTATTGACACCCAGCCCGGCAAAGGGAACAAGTAAGGCTGCCATACTCAGAATAAATTGAGCCAGCCCATACGCTTCTTTGTTCAAAGGGTATATAAATAACGTGCTGATAGCCCCAATAGCTACCCCCGTATATGTAATAATAGAACGTTTGGTAACTTGCCGTATAATGATCCCCATTCATTTTCTTTGAAAAGCAAAGCTAAATAATCCAAATTGAATTCATTGAAAGGAATGGTGAGCCGTCATCAACTGGTCATGATTGCTGAAAAAAACGGCTATGGCCCTTATCTTGCACCAGATTTTGGAACAAAGGGAGCATATGAAAATTGGCGTAATCGTCGACAACGATCTAAACGACGACGTCCGCGTGAAGCGGGAGACCAAACTCCTTCGCGACAGCGGCTTTGACATGGGCGTCCTGTGCTTTGCCTTTGACGGAAAAACGTATCCGGATGCCGTACCTGCGCTGGTAAAACGGATCCCTTTTTCCCGCAAACTGCAAGGCTGGTTATTTGGGTTGATCAACACCTTTCCGCTCTATGAATGGATCTGGGCCCGGCACATCCGGAATTTTATCCGGTCGTTTCAGCCGGACGCCCTTCACGTGCACGACCTGTACATGTCGCGGGCCGCTTTTCTGGCTGTCCGCTCGTTGAAAAAGCAGATTCCTATTGTACTTGACCTCCACGAACACTTTCCGGAAGCGATCAAAACGTTCGACTGGAACCGGGGGTTCTGGCGCCAACTGCTCACCCGGCCGGGTCGATGGGCCGCAAAGGAAGGGCGTTACCTGAAGTACGCTTCCCGGATCATTGCGTTGAGTGGATCGTTTCGCGAAGACCTGCTTGCCAGGCATCGCTTTCTAGACCCCGCCAAGGTATTTGTGGCGCCCAATGTACCCGACCTGGAAACCATGGAAAGTTATCCGGTTCGGGATCTTTCTTCCTTGACATCCTCTCTTCAAACGCCCGTCTTTTTCTATTTCGGGGTCATTGCCGCCAGAAGGGGCATTTTCAGGATATTCGAGGTGTTTAAACAATACCTGTCCAAAGGCTATCAAGGCAGCTTGCTTCTTATCGGCCCTGTAGACAAATCCGACCGGGTCCGGTTCCAGGAATTTCTCGACGACCCCATGATCCAACCCCGGCTGGTATATATCCCCTGGATCGATCTGTCGGAGCTTCCTTCCTATATGGCTTTGGCAGACGTTTGCCTGGCGCCATTTTCTAAAGACCCTCAGCACGAATCGGGCATCGCCAACAAGATTTACCAATACATGTACGGGGGAAAAGCCCTTTTAGTGTCTGATTGCAAACCGCAGGAAGAACTCGTGAATGCCTACTCCTGCGGGTTGTCTTTTGCCAACGACACAGAGTTCCTCCACACCATGATCTGGATGACCGAACACCCGGAAGAACGGAAACAAATGGGTAAAAATGGATACAAGGCAGTTTCCGAAAAACTGAATGCGGATAGCATCCGGGAAGAGCTGGCCGCCGCTTTCCAGTGACACCTACCCCCCAAACACCCCCTCCTCGATCAGCTCGCACAAAATATGTCCCATCAAAATATGCGCTTCCTGGATGCGGGGCGTCACGGAGGAAGGCACGTTGAGGAGGTAATCGCAGGCTTCCCGCATTTTTCCGCCGCTTGCTCCCGTCATTCCCACCACGATCATGCCTTGCGCTTTGGCGGCTTCCACTGCCCGGAGGATGTTGCCCGAGTTGCCGGAGGTGGAAATCGCAAAAAGCACGTCTCCCTGCCGGCCTGCCGCGCGCACCATCCGCGCGTACACTTCGTCGTAGGAGTAGTCGTTGGCCACCGCCGTCAGAAAGGACGTGTTCACGTGAAGGGCTTCGGCAAACAACGGCGCCCGGTCTTTGTAAAACCGCCCGGAAAGCTCCGCCGAAAGGTGCTGCGCGTCGGCTGCGCTCCCGCCGTTGCCGCAAAACAAGACTTTGCCATCCGCTTTGAAACAGGCAATGCACGCCACGGCCACTTCCTGCAACCTGCCTAACAGGGCCTCGTCTTCCAACAACCGCTGTTTGACCGCTATGCTGTCCGATATAATGGTTTCAATTTGACTTTTCATATTATTCTTGTATCAAGATCACTTCGCGAGGTTCCGACCGGTACGATTTATGAAGTACGAACTACGAGGTACGAGGTTGCTCTTCTGATATCCAGAGGCCATCGTTTACCGTGTTGTCAGCTAATCCATACAGGTTGAGGTCAAATCGATTTTTGGCATAGCCCCCGTCTACCGTCTACCGTCTACCGTCCCCCGTCCCCCGTCCCCCGTCTACTTATAATAGTCCCTCGTAAACCCTTTCGCCACTTTCCGGCCTGTTACTTTTTGCCAGATACCGCTCCACGCTCCCATGCCGTAGGCAAATACTTGCAAAAACAGGGTGGCGATGGACAGCAGGGAAACGCGCAAGCTCTTGTACCGCTGGAACGACTGCGCAAACGCCAGTGCGGCTACCCCGGCCATGCCGGCCAGCATAAGCATCAGCAGCAGTTTTCCCAGGGGAAAGAAAACGGCCAGCAAGACCACCAGGGCCGCGCCGGCCACCAGCGCAGCGGGCGCCAAATGGATGGGCTTGAGCAGGTCGGGATACTTGATCCCCAGGTTGATTCGCGCTACGCCCCAGTTGAATATTTGTTTGTAAAACCGCTTTAAGTTAGTGCGGCGCTTGTGATAGACAAAAGCGTCGGGGATCAGAGCGACCTTGAACCCTGCCTCGTAGATCCGGGCCGACAGGTCCATGTCCTGGCCGTGGCGCAGCTGGTTCATGCCCCCGATCTGCTCGAACACCTTGCGGTGGATGCCCATGTTAAAACTGCGCGGGTAGAATTTCGTCACGCTCTTTTTCGACCCCCGCGTGCCGCCCGTGCCCAGGAAGGAGGTCATGGAGTAATTGATGGCCTTGAGCAGCGGCGGAAAGCTGGGGTGGCAGTCATCCGGACCTCCAAATGCATCTACCGGATGCGCCGACAGGAAGCGGTCCACTTTGCTGAGGTAATCGGAAGGGATGATGCAATCCGAGTCAATGAAAATGAAATAATCGCCCCGCGCCTGGCGCATGCCGTGGTTGCGGGCTTCGCCCGGGCCTTTGTTCTCCTGGAAAAGATATTGAAAAGGAAAATCAAACGTCTGAGCCTGAAGGTATTCACCCGTGCCGTCCTTTGAGCCGTCGTCCGAAACGATCAACTCAAATCCGTCTTTCGGAAAATCAAATGCCCGAACCGAAGCAATCAGCTCTTTGAGTTCTTCCAGGCGGTTAAAAGTCGCTATGATGATCGAGTACTTCATTACGCGCTTGGTTTGGTTCTCCAATAATTGAGCAGGGCAAGGCGCCAGATCAGCTTGGCCTGGGTGTTGTCGCCTTGCTTGTACCGGTCGATAACCTGCCTAGCCTTGCGGGTGTCTAACCCTTCGATGGACTCAAAGGGGAGATCCAACAGGAACCGGAGCGGCCCACGGAGCCACTGCACTTCCCCCGGAGATACAAACCCCTTTTTGTCTTTTCTGGCATAAATGGCTTCCGGCAACTCCTCCCGGAGTGATTCCCGGAGAATATGCTTGGTAACGCCCCGATGGGCTTTGTATTCGGTGGGCAGGGAAAAAGCCAGTTCGACCAGCCGGTGGTCCAGAAACGGGACCCGGGATTCAATCGAAAACGCCATCGAGTTCCGGTCTTCGTAGTGGAGCAGGGAAGGGAGTTCGGTGTGAAAAAGCAAGTGGTAGAGAAAGTTATCGACTTTATCCCGCCCGTTTCGGGCGAGGGCAAACGGCGCCTGACGGTCCAAAGGCATAAACGGCAGCAAATGGCGGTACTCGAGTTCGGCCAACGCCTGCTCGTCCATTAGCCAGGAAGCGGCGCCTTTACCGAGTCGTTTTGCCCCCTCGGCCAGGGAATATCCTTCGCGCCGAACGTGGTCTTTCCACACAGAAAACGCGCCCAATCCCGGCAACGCCTGGCCGATCAGCCGGTAGAACGACCGGAGGTAGCCGATAAGGTACTCGTCCGACCCCTGGCCGTCGAGCATTACCTTCATGCCATGCTGACGCGCAAGCTGCATGACGAAATACTGGGAGAAAGGCGACGACCCCGCAGGCGGAAAGTCCTGTGCCCACAAAAAATGCGCAAAGTGGGCAGCAATGTCCTCTTCCCGGGGCTGGTATTCGTGTGCAATGAGGTTGGGGTATTTGGCGCCGACCTGTCGGGCGAACGACCGCTCGTCCATCCCACGCTGCCCTTCGTAATAAATTGTAAAGGTATGGAAAGCGAGTTCCGGATGCGTGGCGCCTACTACCGACACAATGGAAGAACTGTCGATGCCTCCGCTCAGGCAGCCGCCTACCTCCACGTCGCTGCGCAGGTGGAGACGGATGCTGTCGTAAAACCGCTCCCGGAATAATTCCCGCGCTTCCGGGAACGAAAGCGCGGTCTGCCTCCCGGCCGGTATATCCCAATACGGACGGATCTCCAGATGGCCTTTCTGCCAGACCAGGTTGTGGGCGGCAGGAAGCTGATTGACGTCAGAAAAAAACGTTTCCTCCCGGTACGACATCCACCCCAGTTGCAGGTATCGCGCTACCTGCGAGGCGTTCAATGAAGAGGAAAATAAAGGGCATGTTTGCAGCGCTTTAGCCTCCGAAGCAAAGTACAGGCGCTCACCCTGCCGGATGTAGTAAAAGGGCTTGATCCCGAAGCGGTCGCGCGAACAGAAGAGCTTTTGTTCAGGTCCATCCCACAGCGCAAAGGCCCACATCCCGACAAACTTATCCACGCAGGCTTCTCCCCATTCCCGGTATGCCGCCAGGACAACTTCCGTGTCCGAACTGGTTTGAAACCGCCTGCCCAGGGCATGGAGTTCCTCCCGGATCTCTACATAATTATATACCTCGCCGTTGAAGATCAGGCTGTAGCCATCGCGCTCCATGGGCTGGTTGGCATCCTCGCTCAGATCGATGATGCTCAACCGGTTGTGCCCAAGCGTCAGCGCCCCGTAGGTACGCGTATCCCGCGCATCCGGCCCGCGGTGGGCGATCGCCTCCAACATATTGCCGATGACCTGCCGGCGGCGTCCTTCTTCCAAACTTGCATCAAAAAATCCGGCTATTCCGCACATAGGTTGTTTTTGAGGGAGCAGGGAGCTGAGAGCAGAGAGCAAGATGCTTCCTGCTTCCTGCTCCCTAATCCCTGCTCCCTAATAAAACCGCTCCATCGAAAAATCCTTTCCATCAAACGTTGGGTCTAGAAACATCTTTTCCCAGATGGCCAGTCCTACCGCGACCCAGAGGAAATTATAGTGCCAGCGCATACGGGGATGGGGCGAATGGTCCATGATCCGGCGCAAATAGGCATAGTTGAAGATCCCCTGGCGGTCGACGAATTCGGGGGTCAGAATGCGTTCGGCTACGATTTTCAGGTCCTTTTTAAACTGATGGTAGGGATTTACGGTGAATCCCCATTTCTTTTTGGAAATGATCCGGGGCGGCAAATAAGGCGCCATAGCCTTCCGGAACAGGTACTTGGTCTGGTTGTGCTTGATTTTGAGCCCGACGGGAATGCTGAACCCGAAATTTACCAGGTCAAGATCCAGAAAAGGAACCCGTTCTTCAATCGAGTGGGCCATCGACATGCGGTCCTCCACCAGCAGGTAGTCGTTGACCATCTTGCTTTGGGCTTCCACGAAAAGCACCTGATCCAGGGCATTCAGGTGTTTGACGGGAGCGAAAAGCTCGTGAAACTGCGCTTCCACCCTGGGAATATCCTTTTGCATGGTCTTCCTCAGCCGGGGATGGTATACCTCCCGGTAAAACCCCGGATCGACATCCCATACATTGCGAAGGATCAGGTAAAACCGCTCGATTTGGCCTATCGAAAGCAGCAATTGCACGCCGCGCCGGTACTCATCGTAAGGCATCCCATTAACGGAAGCCTGAACCTGAAAAACAAAGTCCGACTTCCACTGCAGCAGCCGCTGCAGCGGCTCGGGGATCAGGTGGTGAACCCGGTTGAACGGATACACAAACCGGTGGATGTCGTAGCCGGCCAGCAGCTCATCCCCGCCAAGGCCGCCCAAAGCGACTTTGATCTGCGGCTGCACAAACCGCGACATATTGAACCCCTGAAGCAGGTTGATCTTGGGCTCCTCGGCGTGCCAGATCGTCCGGGGGAATTCTTCCAGCGGGTTTAACGTCAGGCTCAGTTCCTGGTGATGCGTCCCAAAGTGCTCTGCCACGCGCCGGGCATCGGGAAACTCATCGGTGGGTTCGTTGAATCCCAGGGTGAAGGTATTGATCTGTGGTACGCCCAAGGCGTGCATTTTCTGCACGATGGCGGAAGAATCCAATCCACCGGATAAATACACCCCAACAGGTACATCGCTCACCAACTGCCGTTCGACGGCCTGACGCAGAAAAAAATGCAGTTGTTCGATGGCTTCGCCCTCCGGCATGTCTGACCGGGGATTGGGCTGGAGACGCCAATAGGGTTTCAGGGATTGGATCGCGCCATCCCGGTACACCAGATAATGCCCAGGAGGCAGCCGTTTAATCCCTTCAAACAAGGTTTCTTCCCCCTGGGTATAGCGCAGGTTGAGCTGGTGGTGGAGCGCCCGGTAATTCAGGGCCCTGGGGACTTCCGGATGCTGGAGGATGGTCTTTTGTTCGGATCCGAATAAAAACAAGCCGTCCCTTGAATAATAATGCAGGGGCTTGATGCCAAAATGATCTCGAACCAGCAGGAGTTCCTCTTTCTCCAGATCGTACAGGGCAAACGCAAAAATCCCGTTGAGGCGGGCCAGAAAGTCCAGGCCGAAGACCTCGTAGGCTTCCAGCAATACCTCGGTATCGGAGTTGGTCCTGAACCGGCGGCCCAGTGCCTCCAACTCCTGGCGGATCTCCCGGAAATTATAGATTTCCCCGTTGAAGACGATGCACCTGGACCGGTTGACGTTGAACATCGGTTGGTCTCCCGTTACCAGGTCGATGATGGAAAGCCGCCGATGCCCCAGGATGGTATCCTTGTGCCGGAACATAGACTTTGCGTCTGGCCCCCGGTGGGCCAGTACATCCAGCATCCGGTCCATCAACTCCGACCGGTCTGCGTGTTTTTCAACGATGCCAAGGATGCCGCACATATTTAGACGCTGGACGTTAGACGTTAGACGTTGGACGCAAAGAGAACTCTAAACCCCAGCGTCTAACGTCTAACGTCTTATTTAAAGGGGTGCTTTGCCAAAGGCAATGCTGCCATTTCGTGATATTCGCCATGCAGGCCTTCGGGTTTGCCGTTGCGGATATCGTAAACGACTTCCACGGCGGCGCGGGCGTCTTCCAGCCCAAACCCGTTGCCATCGAGGGCATGCTGATAACTCATGGTATGCAGGTCGTTGAAGCCTTCGCTGAATTCGAATTCTTCGCCTTCAATTTTGAGGGAGCGGTAGGTGCGGCCGCCTTTGGCCTTAACGGGTTCGGGGAGGACGTCGTAATTGATACTGAGGAACCAGCGCACGCGGGCGCTTTCCAGTTCCAGGAACCCTGCGGCCCGGTCGTGGGTGTGGATATGGACGATATTTTGTTTCACCGGACCGAAGATCCACATGAGCATATCGTAGAAGTGGATACCGATATTAGTGGCAATTCCTCCGGATTTTTCCACGTCGCCTTTCCAACTGGTGAAGTACCAGTGCCCCCGGGAAGTAAGGTAGGTAAGGTCGACATCCCAGATCTTGTCTTTTGGGCCTTGCCGGATCTTTTCCCTCAGGGCGATCACGGCAGGGTGGAGACGAAGCTGCAGGATACAGTTCACTTTATGACCTGTTTCCTGTTCGATCTCTTTCAGGGCATCGATGTTCCAGGGGTTGAGCACCAGGGGTTTTTCGCAGATTACGTCGGCGCCGTAACGCAGTCCGAAACGCATGTGGGCGTCGTGAAGGTAATTGGGGGAGCAGATGCTGACGTAGTCCACCTTCTTTCCCTGTCGTTTGAGTTTTTCGAGGTGGCGGTCGAAGCGTTCGAACTCTACGAAAAAGTCGGCATTTGGAAAATAACTGTCGATTACCCCAACGGAATCAAATTTGTCCATGGCCGCGACCAGTTCGTTTCCAGTATCCTTGATTGCCCGCATGTGGCGCGGGGCGACGAAGCCCGCAGCGCCGATCAATGCAAAATATTTCATGGTTTATTTAGTTTTTGGACCTTTCCGTCCTTGAGTAAATACGTTTCTCCGGTTCCGGGACACCGGGCTTCTCCAAGTTCGTCGAATACCAGTTTTTCCCCGTATTCGCTCATCCATCCGATCTGCTTTCCGGGGTTGCCGACGACCAGCGCATAGGGAAGCACGTCGCGGATAACGACCGTCCCTGCGCCGATGAAGGCGTATTCTCCGATCGTGTTTCCACAGACGATGGTGGCGTTGGCGCCGATGCTGGCGCCTTTTTTTACCAGGGTAGTCCGGTATTCGTCTTTCCGAATCACCCCGCTGCGGGGGTTGAATACGTTGGTGAACACCATCGAAGGGCCCAAAAATACGTCATTTTCACAGATGACGCCTTCGTAGACTGACACGTTGTTCTGGATTTTTACATTGTCTCCAATAACTACCCTGGAGGCGACAAACACGTTTTGGCCCAGACTACAGCCTTTGCCAATTTTGGAATGGGCCATGACGTGGCAAAAATGCCATATTTTGGTGCCTTCGCCAATGTCGGCGGGCTCGTCGACAAGGGCTGTCGGATGCGCGTAATAGGTTTTTTCTTCCATTGTTTTGGGTTGTTTATGAGGCTGCTTAGTTTATTCAAATCCGGTTCAGGCGTTTTAACGCCCGCGCTTTGAAGCGGTACATGGCCAGTATGTTTCCCGGACGCAAATAGCCGGAAAACGCCATTGATTTTTCTTTAAAAAAAGGATCTCCTGTAATAGCGTGCAGGATGCCGAGTTGAGCGGCTACGAGCTTCAGGTATCCGATGGTACAGGGATCGTCCTGCGGGTAGCCGGGCAGGTCGCACCGGTTGAACCGAAGCCAGAAGCCCATGTCAAAGGCGGGCAGCTGGGCTTTTAGCCCTTCAACGCCTTCCTCAAACCGGGTCTTGGCCAGTGTATGGGCTTCGGCGTCGATTTGGAAGGAGATCGCCCGGACGGCATCGTACAATCCAAACAACGAAAACAGGTGGCCGTCCAGCACACGGGTAGGCGCGTCTGCTACGTACTCCTCGTAAAAGGTTCTCCCAACTGCGCGGTCTACCGAAACGCCTCCCTGGGAAATATCCAAACCGAACGGGATCAAAGCCCGCCTGGCAATACGAACGTACTCCTCCTCTCCTGTCAGTTGCCAGGCCCTCAGCAGCACCGACAGCCCCCGGCTTTGGGCAAATGCTGACTTCCAGGGGGCAGTGACCCCGTATTCCGGTTTAGGCACATCGGTAAGCCAATAGGCCCCCAATGCATCAGACTCTGTTCGGTTTTGGCAAAACCAATCGGCGATGCGCAAAAAGTGGGCTTTTTTCTCTGCGCTGCCAGTATCCAGCCAGGAATGAAATACGGCCAGGGCATACTGACCTATGCTGATCGGGTAATAGTGCAGGCGTTTTTCCTCCACGTCGATATACGTGGTATTCAGCGGAATGCCCTGTTCGTCGAACCCGGCGATCAGCCGGTTGAGTTTCCGGGGTTCTTCTTTGAACCGGATGTAATAATAGTCCAGTGACGCGTCCCTGACAGACAGGTTGGCGGGGACACTCCGGGCGAGCGCCCGAAGGTCGTTCCAAAGCTTGCCTGCCATGAAGATTCCTTTTTTCAGTTGCATAGCGCATCAAAAACGGCCGATAAACGGGCTGTCAGGGCTTTTCGGTCGTAGCGAAGGATTTCTTCTGTTTTCGTTTCATGCGGAATCCCTCCCTGCCACCGTCGGATCTGTTCTTCCAGAACCGGAAAAGGGTCTTTATCATAACCGATCATTACGCCGCCCCGGCATTCATCCAACAAAGCAGCCGCTTCCCCGGTTTCATCGCCGATCCCGAGAATGAAATTCCCGGCGGCTAAGTACTCGAATACCTTTCCGGTAAGAATGCCTTTCCCGTTCTCCCCAGGAATGAGCAGCAGGAGCAGATCGGCGTTGACGATCTCTCGGAGAATCTGATCGTGAGGCAAATAGGGCAAGAGATGGACTAAATCGCCAACCCCCTCCCGGGCGATAGCCTCGCGAACTTCCTCGTCAGCCTTTCCATAAAACCGAATATCCAGTGTTTTCCCAAAAGACGGCCTCAACGCTGCAATGGCCTGAAAGAACTTAACCGGATTCTGGGAAGCGGCAACATGCCCTGCGTAAACGATGCGAAACCGGGGGGAAGGTTCCTTTTTTGCTGAAAAATCCCGGGCGTCGTAGCCGTTTGGGATCACAAAGGTATTCGCGCGGGGCGATTTGACAAGCAATTCCCTGACGCCATTGCTGACGGTGATCAAAGCATCTGCCTGCCCGACGACCCGTTGCTCCATGCGGTTGTTTCGCACTGCAGCCCAGGGGGTTCTCCCCAGGGATTTATCCCAGAACGCTTCCGTCCAGGGATCGCGAAAGTCGGCTACCCAGGGAAGGCCGGATTTCATGGCCAGCCGCCTGGCGGCAAGCTGGAGGGAATGCGGAGGGGAAGAAGAAAAAATAAGCGCCGGTTGTTCCTTCCTGATGATCGCCATTCCTTTTCGGAATGCGAAAGGCGCCCATCCCAGACGGGCGTCGGGGAGGAAGAGGTTTTGGCGAATCCAGGCAAACAGCCGGTCTTTCCAGCCGGTCTTTTTGCGGTTGAGGATATACGTCTCAATCGGGATTTGGGCATTTCTTCCCGTAAGCCGTTTGAACAGGGAAAAAAACTCCAGACTTTGGGTAGCGTAAACCTTTACCCCCTCGGGGATTTCCTTTAGCAGGGAAGGGTCTAACGCCGGGTATTCCCCATTTTTAACGGTTAAAATGAGGGGATCCCAGCCATATTCGGGCAGGTATTTTACAAACTTTAACACACGCTGAACGCCGGGACCGCCAGCAGGCGGCCAGTAGTAGGTCAGGATCAGCACTTTTTTGGGAGCGTTCCGTTTTAAAACCGGATCATCCATTATTTTTTTCTGGGTTTGGGCTTGTTTGTTGGGGTTGGTTTGGCCGCAGAGCGATGAGATTTCGTGGGAGCAGGTGCAGCAGCGGGCTCAAACGTGGGCAACCCCTCGGGCATGACCGGGTTTTTAGTCCATTTCCAAAATCCCAAACCGGCGATCCCTGCGAATCCAAGCAGTAATGCGAGAGAAGCAATGGAAGAAATCAGGCCGCCCAGTTTCACCGACTCGGGTTCAAAAACGAACTCCACTTTGTGTTGCCCTGCCGGGATGCGCATGGCGCGGAGCGCGTAATTGGCGCGAATAAAAGGCGTTTCTTTCCCGTCGACCAAGGCTTTCCACCCTTTATCGGGGCCGTACCAGATTTCGGAGAATACCGCCAGTTGTTCGGTAGGCGCGTTGCTTTGATACGTCAAATGCTGGGGATCGTATTCCTGCAAGGTGATGGCGCCGGCTTTTTCCGGATCAAAGCTGCCGATGTACCCATCAAATTCTTTGTCCAAAACCACCGCTTCAGAAGCCGGGGTAAAATCGGTCAGCGCATCGATTTCCTGGTTGGGCGTTTGCACTGCCCGGACGCTGTCGACAAACCAGACCGGGCCGATGGCGCCCGGATTTTGCTGAACCTGCCCTTCTTTGGTGATGATGTATTTGGTATTCAGCATATCCAGCACCCGGGAGTTGTTTTTGACGATGTGGAAATCGATCAAATCCTGATACCGTTGCAGTTTAGCCGGGCTGTAGCCGCCAATCGTGTTGTGGTAATAGCTGGTCATGCTGGAGTTGAACGTATTCACAGCCAGGTCCAGTACGCGATAATCGCCGCGCCGTTTTTCCATTGCCAGGATCTGCTCGTCGGCTGGGCGCGGCTGGAACTGGGAAGTGTATCCGGCTTTCGGAACAAATAGTTCCGGCCCGACATAGCGGCGTCCCACCCCCCACAGATCGATAAACGTCAGCAAGCCAATCCCGGCGATGAGAACGACCGGTCCAAAGGCTTTGCGGACATATCCCCAGATAAGGCCCGCAGACAAGGCAATCAGGAGAAACGAACGCCAGGCATCCGCCGAGAGCAAAGACTGGCGGTCTTGCTTGAGCAGTTCGACCAGTTCTGCCTGAAAGTTGGCGTCGCCCGCATTGGAAAAAGAGAAAAACGAAGACCCAAGGACGGCAAAAAACAGGCATACAGCCCCGGTTATGCCTCCAGCAAACGCCAGCGCTCTTTGGACTTCTTTGGCGTCATAGGTTTTTTTGATGATCCCGGACAGCGCATATATTCCCAGCAAGGGAGGGAAAAATGCGGTAATGGTCAGAATGGAGCTCGGCGCACGAAACTTGTTGTACATCGGTAGATAATCGAAGAACAAGCGCTGGAGCAATTCAAGGTTTTTGCCCAATGAAAGAAGAACGGTTAGCACAACCGCCAGCCCGGCCCACCATTTAAGGGAGCCTTTGACCAGAAAAAGACCTAAAACAAACAGGAAAACCATCACCGCGCCAAAATAAACAGGACCGCTGGTAAACGGCAGGGCGCCCCAATACATAGGCAGTTGCATGGAGCCATCCGGATTGCGCTGCATGCCGGAAGCGGCGAGGGCATCGTATGTGGCGCCGGAGTTCACTTTTTCGCTTGATCCTCCTCCGGCGGCCCGGGGGACGATGACCGCCATAACGTCCTGCCAGCTGTTGCTCCACTGCATGGCATAATCCCAAGCCAGCCCGTCGGTCGTGCTGCTGCTGGCCGGGTCCGTCTGGGCGGTAGCTTCCAGGATGGGCTTGCCCCGCATGGTGTCTTGAGCGTATTCATAGGTGGGCCAAAGGTTGGACAGCACCGCTCCGAGTGCCAATGCAGCGCCGGCTACCGACAACCCGGCAGTGACCAGCAACGGTTTCCAGGAACGGGCCTGGAGGCTGTCGATAACCCATAACACGCCCAGAATCAGAAGGCAAAGAGCGAAATAATACGTCATTTGCACGTGGTTGGCGCCAAGGTTGCCGCCCAGTGCAAGAGCAAACAGGACCCCGCCAAGGAGGTAGCGCTTTTTATAAAACATCAGGAACAGTCCCGAAAAAACCAGGGGAAGGAATATCAGAATAGCCAGTTTGTTGGAGTGTCCGGCTTCAAAAAGCACAAAATTGTTGGTGGTGAACCCGAAAGCCAGTGCACCCGTCACCGCCAACCAGGGGTGTACTCCCATGACGGCCAGCATAATGTAAAAGGCGATCATCATGGCCAAAAAGCCGCCGATGGGCCAAGTAAAGCCCAGAGAAAGGATCTTTTGCGCCCATCCCAGGAAATAACCTTTGTATTCCATAGCAATCTGGTAGGCTGGCATACCTCCGAACATGGCATCCGTCCAGAGCAACTGCTCTCCTGTTTTCTCCCGGTAGTCTTTGATCTCTTTCGAGGCAGCTTCCCAGGAAACGATATCTCCCTGCCGGGGAACCTTGCCCTGGAACTGAGGAGCAAAAAACAAAGCATTCAGGGTAAACAAGATCGCGAGCGCAACCAGGTGCGGCGCCATGGCTTTAAGTAATTGGCTATTCATTGTTTAGTTGGTTTATTCCAAGGTGTCGAATGCATCCTCTAGTCCGGCTTTGCCGGTAATTTTTTCAATCAGGTATTTATTGCGGTTTGGCGCCGACCGCACCAGCAGTTCTGCAAGGAATCCCGCAAGGAAAAGCTGGGCGCCGATCACCATACTGGTGAGCCCAATATAGAAAAACGGATTACTGGCCACGAGAGGGGCTTTCATTCCGTGATACAGATAGTAGAGCTTGCTGGCGCCAAGGTAAGCCGCTGCCAGGAATCCAACCAGGAAGAGCAGGGTGCCAAACGTGCCGAAAAAGTGCATGGGCCGCTTTCCAAACCGTCCGACAAACGTGATGGACAACAAATCGAGGAATCCGTTGATGAAGCGTTCAAGGCCAAATTTGGTAACTCCGTATTTGCGGGAACGGTGTTCCACTACCTTTTCCCCAATTTTTTTAAACCCTGCCCAACTGGCCAGCAGGGGAATGTACCGGTGCATTTCTCCGTATACCTCGATGCTCTTAACTACTTCCCTGCGATAGGCTTTGAGCCCGCAGTTGAAGTCGTGCAGGTAGATGCCGCTCATCCAGCGCGTTACGGCGTTGAAAAACTTGGAAGGAATGGTCTTGATCAACGGGTCGTACCGCTTTTTCTTCCATCCCGAGATCAGATCGTATCCTTCTTCCACAATCAGGCGGAAGAGTTCGGGGATTTCGTCGGGGCTATCCTGTAAATCGGCGTCCATAGTGATCACCACACGGCCTTCAGCCGCATGAAACCCTGTGTGAAGAGCGGCCGACTTTCCGTAATTCCGGCGGAATTTGATGCCGATAAGGTTCGGGGTTTGTTCCTGGAGTTTTTCGATGACCGGCCAGGACTGATCCGTGCTGCCATCGTCGATCAGGATAACTTCATAGGTTAGCCCATGCCGGTCCATGACCTGGCGGATCCAGGCGGTAAGTTCGGGCAGGGATTCCGCCTCGTTAAGCAGGGGAATGACTACAGAGATATCCTTTTGCTTGATCGGCATATTATTCTTTTCGCATTAAATACCCTATAACCAAAGACAGCACAAACCCTCCGATGATGCTCCTGGCCAGCGCCATCAGGGCGGTTCCGGGAGTAAGCGCGATCCCGGTCTGCCGGATGTCTCTTTCCAGATTTTCAGCGTTTCGTTCTCCCACAACGTCTTTATACCTGGCCAGATTTTCCATCAGCACCGCCTCCTGAATGGAAGCCAATTCCGGCGCGATATAATTATAAAGGAGGAAATAAAAAAGGTGGTACATCGCCGCCGCCAACACGTACACGACAAAAGCGGTACGAAGTCCAAGCTGCCAGGGGTAAGGCCCTTCTCCAGCCTTTCGCCTTCCGCTGCCCACCGCCAGCGACATGAACCCGACAAAGATAAGCAGCGACGCCCATTGAACCTTAAGGTCGAAGAACAACCGGGGTTGAATAAAATAAAACAGCAGGAAGTACCCGATGGTGGCGCTTCCTGCTATAAGCCCGTATACTAAGTTCGTCTGCTTATTCATGCCTTCGCGCGTATAAAATAGCTAGCGCGAAGGTAAAAAAAACCTGGGACTACTAAACCTTACATCACTGCGGTCTTTGCTTCTTTCTTCATGATCGCGGCAACGATCAGGGAGATGATCAAACCGATCAGAAGGGTGCCGAAGAAAGCAGACACGGCCATGAACCAAGGCTGCATAAACATGCCCATGATGCCGGAGGAAGCCTCCAACTGTTCATCTGAAAGGCCTTGCCTTTCCCTGGCTTGTTCCAAAGCCACTTCTTTGATCTGCTCAACCAGGTCCGGATTGATGTAGGACATATACACAAAGGTCCATACCATCGTGACGGCGCCAATGATCAAAATGACCAGCATGCCAAGCCCAAAAGAGCGTCCAAAAGAAATAAACCCACCCAACTCAGAGTCCCGGTGTTGTTTCACTGCCATGACGATAGCGGCAATCATAACACCATACGTCAAAATATTCATCACAATAGCGCCGGGGCTGTATGGATTGGAAGGATCCGACAGGCCGGCAACCTGAGCGACAAGTCCAAGGGCGATCAGGATCATGGAAGCGATCAGGCCAAACCGAACCCCAACCGGGCGGTACGAAACCTGCGGCTGAGATTGAATAGGAGAATCAAGCGTGCTCATGCGTATTGGTTTAATTAGGTGAAAAAGAAATTTCAATCCGCCCACCAGGCCAGTCCGTTATTCACTACTCCCAACACTTTACCTTTGAGCTCCAAACCTATCAGCGGGCTGTTTCTGGATTTTGATTTCAGGTGTTCCTCCTGCACGACCCAGCGCTGTTCCGGCATGAAGCAGGTCAGGTTGGCTTTTCCGCCTTCTCTGATGCTGACAGGTTCCAGGCCGAATAGCTTCCTTGGGTTTATAGCGAGTTTACGCACCAGTTCTTCGGTGCTCAACGTTCCTTCCAGGGCTTTATTCATCAGTCCATAGGCGGTTTCCAGGCCGATGGCGCCAAAATCGGCATAGGGGAATTCCAGCATTTTCAATTCCACTTCCAAAGGGGTGTGGTTGGAAACGATGAGGTCGATGGCGCCGTCTTTCAGCCCTGCTTTCAGGGCTTCCTGGTCTTCCGGGCTTCTAAGCGGGGGCATGACCTTGAAGAGGGCGTTATATTCGACCAGGGCCCGGTCGTCGAAGGCCAGGTTCAGGACCGGAACAGAACAGCTAACCTGCAATCCCCTGGCTTTGGCTTTGCGCACCAGATCGATGCTATGGCCGGAAGATAAACCAAACAGGTGTATTTTAGAACCGGCATAATCGGCGAGGTAAATATCGCGTTGGGTCATAAGATCCTCCGCCAGGTTAGGGATACCCCGCAACCCCAGGCTCGTGCTGACGACGCCTTCGTGCATCTGGCCCTCAAAGCCGAGCGCTTCGTCATAGGGGCGGTTGATCACGGCGCCATTGAACGTGCGCACGTATTGGAGGGCGCGAAGCATCAGTCCGTTATCTTGTACCGCCGATTGGCCGTCGGAAAATGCGATCGCTCCGGAATAGTGCATGTCGATCATTTCAGTGATCTGTTTCCCTTCGCCATTCAGGGAGATCGCCCCGATGGGAAAGAAATCAACCAATCCTCCTTTGGTTTGATTGATCAAATACGCCACTTCCGCTTTGCCATGAACAACCGGCTGGGTATTGGGAAAAATGCCGATCCCGGTGTATCCTCCGGCGGCGGCGGCCCGGGCTGCCGACCTTAGGTCTTCGCGATTTTCCAACCCTGGATCTCCTGCCTGAACTCCCATGTCAACCCATCCCGGTGAAACATGGCATCCTTCCGCTTCCACGACTTTATCCGCCTTCAGTTTGAGGTTGGAGCCAATCCCGGTCACGGTATCGTTTTCGATGAACAAATCAGACACCTTGCCATGGTACGGAGAATGGGGATCTACGACGACCGCTTTCCGGATCAGCAGTTTCATGTCCTGATTGCTTTTTTCAAATGTACAAAATTTAGGACGCCTCCCTATGTGAACTCGACCAAAAGCCGCGATTTGCTGTTAAACTTTCCAAAGACGAAGGATAAACGCCTCCGCAGCCAAAAACAACAGGGCCAGGATAATGCACCAGCGCCAAAGCACAACGCCCCGGCTTTGTTCTTCGATTTTAGCGGCCAGCACGGCTTCGTCTGTTGCAGTAACTACATTGGCCAACGGCCCGGCGAATGTTTTTAACCCCTCAGCGTCAAAATATTCCAACTCAGATTCTTTGCGGTCGTAGTTAAAGCTAAACTCCTGCACCGTTTCCCCGGGCTGCAGGAAAAGCTGGTAATGGCCAGCTTCCCGCACCTGCCCGTTGACGTCCAGGTAAACCGAACTTCCAACGATCCTCTGTTCGGGAATAAATTCCTCCGCCTGCCCTTTCATCTTATAGACCATTTCGGAAGCGGCGCCCTGATGGCGGGCTTCAAGGGCCTCGTCGCGCCCAATCGTATAGGCAATGCGCAGGTCATTCCCAGCTGAGATCGCCATTTTGTAAAGCATTGGGATAAAGACTTCCCCGTTGCTGACGAGGTTGTTGAATTCTTCTGCCAGCGGCGCGGCACAAAGGTAGAGATGCCCTTTGCCGGTTTTGAATTTGCTCAGGTAGGATCCTCCGTCCCGGAACGTGAGCAAGGGTTCTCCCTGCTGCCCGGCGCCCCGTGCAAAGCGGAAGCTACCTTTAACGGAAGGCAAACGAAGGTTGGCACTCTTGTTTTCGAATACGTCTTTAAAAATAAATTCTTCGGTGTTCACCTCACTCACCTGGCGCTGGCGCTGCTCAAACTCGAGCGGTTCGCCGGCTGAAAAAGCGTTGGCGAATTCGCGCATATTGGCGAGGTTGAGGTTGCGGTTCGGGAAAACCAGCACGTTCCCTCCCTGATCGGCGTAGCGGCGCAATTCCGAAACCAAGCCCGAGGAAATCGTGGTCACATCGTTGAGCACGATGAGCTGAAAACCCGAAAACGAGGAATAATCCAGTCCCTGAATAGGTTGTTGGGAAGACTCAAACTGAGGCAGCCCGCGCAGCGCCGCATCCAGGTACCGGTTGGCGCTTCCCTCGAAAATCGTAAGTACCCGGACTTTTCAGAAACCAGAAAGCTGAAGAAGTAGAGGTCGTCAAACTGAACCGGGTAGTCGGTCAGGGATAGTTTGGCTTCCCTCCAGCCGGTGCGCAGGATGGTAAGATTGAAGGTATCAGTTACCATGGAGCGTGGAGGGATCGCAAATTCGCCTACCGGTTTTGTTTGGCCTTCGTACTGGATCGACAGGCGGACGTTCTCTGCCGGCTCGTCGCTGTGGTTGCGGATGCGGATAAACAGCGGGTTGGTTTGATTGAGCATTTGAACCGGGGCTTCAAACCAAACGGAATCGATGCTGATGTTGCGCTCCCTTACCGCCTGAAGGGGCATCAGGTTCAACTCGACCGTGGAATCGGCATACCGGGCAATGTCGCAGGCGCTCTTCTGAAAGTCCGATAGTTGGTATGCGACCAGATTGTCCGTTTTGCCAAGAGAAAGCGCTTGTTTTTGCCGTTCCAGCACGGCCGACAAATTGCGGGCGTCCGGCGCCAGTCCGATCTCCTCGATGGCAGCCAGCGCATCTTCCTGGCTGACGAGCCGCTGCTGCCGCCCCGAGAACTCGTTGCTGATCACCTGAAACCGGTCTTCTGTATTGTATGATTTGACGATCTCCCGCGCACGCGCCTTGGCTTGTTCCAGCAAAGGGACATCCTGACTTAACGCACTCATACTAAAGGAATTATCGACATACACACTCACTGCCTTGATCCCTTTTTTCACCGCTTCACCCCTGGGGATAAACGGCTGGGCAAATGCCAACACGAGAAACAGAAAAGCGAGCAACCGCATGAGCAACACCAGCAGGTTCCGCAGCCGCGAGCGGGAACTCGTCTCCTCTTTCACCTCCTTCAAAAACCGCACATTAGTGAAATACACCTTCTTGAACCTCCTGAAGTAAAACAAATGCAGGATGACCGGAATCGCCAGACTCAACGCGCCCACTAAAAACAACGGATACAAAAACTGCATGCTGCCGTGAAGTTATTTATCTGCAAGTATACGGTTTATCGGGGAAAAAATGGCGTTTAGGCGTTTAGGCGTTTGTGCGTTTAGGCGTTTGTGCGTTTGGAAAGCCGTACTCAATGCTGGAGATTCAAACCGCCAACCTCTAACCTCTAACGTCTAACCTCTAACGTCTAACGTCTAACGTCTAACGTCTAACGTCTAATAACCAGCCCCTTCTCCTTCCTCCCATATTCGAATCTCAATAAAACGGAGTCCCGTTTGCCGGTCAAATCCAGCGGCATGAGGTAGAATTGCCCGCGCTGAAGTTGGTCCTGAAGCCGAATAGGCTGCGCGCGCAAGCGATTGAGGTAGAAGCTGGTAGTATACGAAATCACTTTCTCCTCTCCATACAGGTATAACGGGCGGTCGCCGGCGAGTTGGTAAATTTGTGAGGCCAGTTCTTTGTTGCGTTGCGCTTCGGTATTATGGGCACGCTGGGGGAAAACCGTCGTATCAAAAAGGAGGCGGGCAGCGCCAAGGGTCAGAAACAGAACTGGTAGAGAAAGTTGCGGCTGTCGCCTCCGGAAAGCCCATAAACCCGCAAATAACAGCGCGAAGGCTATCGACAAGGGCCAGATAAGGGTTAAAAACTGCAAATCGGGCACAAAAGGCAGGGTTAAGGCGCCTATCCCAAACAGGCCGGTTACTACGCCTGAAGCGGAGCGGAAAAAACGGCCAGCCCAGATGACCGCTTCGCCCCGGCGCTCGTAGCCCCAGGCCAGAAGACAGGCGGCGAAAGGGAACAAGGGGTACACATAACGGATGCGCGTGCCCGGCGAAAACCAGTAGAGGACAATGTTGACCAGCAGCATCAACGCGCAAAACCGGATGAAAGGATGCCTCCGGAACAGGAAATCCCCTGCGTCGCGCCGGAACAGGAATACTGCCAGCAAGCCCCCCGGAAGCAGGTCTTTGAACACATCCAACGGAAAAACGATCAGTTGCCGGAAAAAAGCTCTGGCAGAATTGGAGGCCATCGTCCGGTCGCTGGATTCGCCCACCAGGGTTTCCAGCAAGAACATGGGGTTATTGTATTGGGCGTATTTCCAGGCGTAGGCGCCCAATAGTCCGGCGAGCAGTAGGATGCCTCCAATATGCGCCGGGGAAAACAAAACCTTAAACTGTTTTTTATCGATGAAATAAGCAAGCAGCGACAGCGCCGTGAAGGCCAGAGAGGGCAAACCTTTTGCCATCACCCCAAGCGCACAGCTCAGGTAAACCAGGAAAAACAGGGGAATATACCGCTTCTGCTCCCCAAAATAGTACATGGCCAGCAACCCTCCAAAAACGATCAGCGCATAAAACAGGTCGATCTCTGCCAGGGCGCTGAAATAAAACAACACCGCGCTGAAGCTGGCGAAAAGCAAACCCGACACCATGCCAAAATGGGCGCCGATATACTTTTTCCCCGATAAAAACAACAATCCTGCAATTCCTGCTACCGACAACACCGTAGGCAACCGCAACGCCCATTCGTGAAACCCGCCGCCCAGCCAGACAAAAAGCAGCAATACCCAGTTGAACAGCGGCGGTTTGTTATAATACCACTCCCCAAACAGGGTGGACGCCCAGTAGTTGCCCGAAGCCACCATCTCCATGGCTACCAGCGCCCGGCGGGGCTCCTCAAGGTACAAAGGGACTTTCCCCAAAAACAAAAGCATCCCGCCCAGAAATAGCCAAGCCGCTACTGTGTATAATCCCCTTTCGCTGATTCGCCTTTCCATTGGTTTATTCAATGTTTCGGCGAAAATAGCGAAGATTCCCGACCGCGTAGTGAAATTCCTGTGGGCGAGTGCTTACTTTTGCGGAGCAATCGCTCCTCCTATACCCCTATTTAACCTTGCCCCCTTGCCCCCTTGAACCCTTGAACCTTTGAACCCTTGAACCTTTGAACCCTTTTGAACTATGGCATACTCAAAAAACTTCGATTGGGCCCTCCTCCTTCTGCGTGTCGTGTTCGGCGCTTCGATGATCGCCGGACATGGATTAAGAAAACTGGGGCGTTTGTTTGGCGATGCCGAGATTCGCTTTTCCGATCCTTTTGGCCTGGGGCCTGTTGCCTCATTGAGCCTTGCCACATTCGCCGAGGTAATCTGCGCCGGCCTTCTGGTGATCGGCTTGTGGACGCGCTGGGCCCTGATCCCGTTGATCGTCACCATGCTGGTGGCCGCTTTTTATTCGCATTGGGGAGAACCCTATAGCGAAATGGAATTGGCGTTCTTGTATCTCGTGGTCTATGGAGCGTTGATGCTTACCGGCCCAGGATGGTTTTCTGCTGATGAACAACTTCGGGCTAAAAAATAATGCTATGCTGCGTTTGCTCTTTTTATTCTTGCCTGTGGCGACGGCTGTTCTTTCAGGCTGCCATCAGGAAAAAAAGCAGGACATCCCTTACCTGACGCTGGAAGGCAATGCAATGGGAACGTATTACCGGGTGACCTATGCCGATTCGCTGCAGCGCGACTTCACCCCGGAGATCGAAGCCTTTCTGCTGGATCTGAACCGCGAAGCGTCGACTTACCTGGATACCTCTATTATCTCCCGGTTTAACGCCTCACCTGGCCTGGACGTAGTTTTGCCTGTAAGCGCCCGCCATTTTCTGACCAATTTCGTCAAATCCAGGGAAGTGTACGCGGCGAGCAGCGGCGCTTTTGACCCCACTGTGATGCCTCTGGTCGCGTATTGGGGCTTTGGGGTAAAGCCCAAGAAAGTGGACCGGGTTGACAGCCTGAAGGTCGATTCGCTGCGCCAGTTGGTAGGCCTGAACAAAATCCAAATGATCCCGGTGGGCAAGGATTCCGTCCTCCTCCGGAAAGCGGTCACAGGCATCCAGCTCGATTTTAACGCCATTGCCCAGGGGTACGGCGTGGATGAAGTGGGCCGTATCCTGGAAAGCAAAGGCGTTACCGCCTATCTGGTAGACATCGGCGGCGAAGTCGTGGCCCGTGGGTTCAACCCCCGCGGCAAGCCCTGGACGATCGGCATCAACACGCCCAGCGAAAACGGTCAAACGGACGAGATCTTCACCACCGTTCCGTTGATCGACCGCGCCCTCGCCACCTCCGGCAATTACCGCAAGTTTTATCAGGTGGAAGGCGTCAAGTACAGCCATACCATAAACCCCCATACCGGCTTCCCTGAGCGAAATGCCCTGCTTAGTGCCTCCGTTTTTGCCCCGGATGCCATGACTGCCGACGCTTACGCCACCGCATGTATGGTCCTTGGTCCTGAAAAAGCCATGGCTATGATCGAACGAATGGAAAACCTCGAAGCTTACTTCATTACCGGCGAACCCAACGGCACGATGTCGGTGAAATATTCCCGCGGCCTCGAACGCCTTTTACCTCAGAAAAAATAGCATTTCCCCTAATTCATTGAACCCTTGAACTTTACGCCTTATAATTAACCCCCCAACCACCAACATCATGACCCTCTCTCTCGACCGCGACCTAGTCTTCCTCGACATCGAAGCCACCGGGCTGAACGTCGTAACCGACCGTATTCTGCAGATTGCGATGATAAAATATCCCAAGGACGGCAAAGAACCTCAGGAACTGACGATGCTGATCAACCCTGGAATCCCGATCTCCCTGGAAGCTATGCTCGTACATGGGATCTCTCCCAAAGACGTGGCCAAAAAGCCTACCTTTGTCCAGGTGGCGCCCAAGCTCCGGGAATTCATCGGGGATGCAGATTTTGCCGGTTACAACTCCAACCGCTTCGATATTCCCATGCTCATGGAAGAATTTGCCCGGGTGGGTATCGAGCTGGATATGACGCGGCGGCGGACGATCGACGTGCAGCGGGTCTTCTACAAAATGGAGCCCCGCACACTGAAAGCTGCCCTGAAGTTCTATTGCGACAAAGAACACGCCGATGCGCACGATGCCATGGCCGACGTACGGGCGACCATCGACGTGTTTTTTGGTCAGTTGGACCGGTACCGGGAGGTGGACTATATCGACGAGCAAGGCGCTGTAACCCCTACTCCAATTGTGCCTGATGTGAAAGCGCTGCACGACTTCACCAACGATACCAAGTTCCTGGACGCAACGCAGAAACTGCGCATCGATGCAGACGGGACGGTGGTTTTTAACTTTGGCAAATACAACGGCCAGCCCGCTGCCGAAGTTCTTTCCAACGACAAACAATACTACAACTGGATACTTAATAAAGAATTTACTTCCCAGGTGAAGCAAATCGTCAAAAAGCTGGTACGCGATTATGAGAAAGAACAGCGCAAAGATGCCTAGGTGGCATTTTATTGGGGCCTTCCTGTTGCTTGGCGCCTTAGGGTGCGCCGTGCGGGAGGAAGGCTGCCTTGATGTGCAGGCCGTTAACTTCTCATTGGAAGCCGAAAAAGCCTGTTCCTCTTGCTGCCAGTTTCCTCAGATCCGGCTGGACCTCCTTCATAAATACACGGTGAACGATTCGCTGCTGAACCTGACCCTTAATACCGGCGCGTACCCCGACGGAGCGGGCAACATGATCCGGTTCAAGGATATCCGGTTTTACCTCAGCGAACTACAACTCCTGACCGAAGACGGCGCCGCCATTAGCGTCCGGGAGAAATTGCTGCTCAGAAAATGGGTTTCGGGAAGCGATAGCCTGAAAGTTGAAGTGGAAGACAATTTTGCGCTGGCCACCCCAGCTTCTTTATCCAGGCGGGTTCTGGGGACTTTTACCATGGGAGGCAAAATCGATCGTATTCGCCTGACCCTCGGGATTGGGCCCAATATCCGGGATGCCGACCCCGCCTCAGCCCCTTCAAGCCACCCTTTGAGCCCCCAAACGGATCCTCTTTGGGCGCTGGGAACGGGATATCTCGATGCCAAAATTTCGGTGTACCCCGGCAACGGGACGGCAGATACCATTCCGAGGGTATTGGAATTCCCATCCGGCGGGGCGTTTTTTCAAACCATTGAGTTGCCAGCCCCTCAGGTCGTATCCATTGCGCCCGGGTATCATGCCTCCGTGGGGATGCGGATCGATTACGGCGCCTGGTTTAAGAACGCCGACCTTCGCACCGACTCCTCAGAGGACCTTCTTCGCAAGATAGCCGACAATGTGAAAAATTCCATAGCAGTGACGCAGATCACTGCCACGGAAAATTAGTTATACTATATTGGCGAATGTCTGGAAAATCCAAACCATAATTTATTCCAATGAAAAACCTCTTCTGGCTACTTCCCTTTGCAATAATGCTTTTAACAGCTTGCGAAAACGAAAACAGCGCTACTGCAGATCAAAAACAGGACGTTGCCGTTAATTTTCAAGCGAGTTTCGGGCAACAACCTCTGGTGATGTTCTCCCAGGATTACGCTTACGAAGCCAATATGCGAATGAAGTTTCAGCTGTTCCAGTTTTATGTGTCCGATCTGGGGCTGTTGAAGCAGAATGGATCCAAAACCGATACGGTCAAGCTGATTGACATTGCCCTGATAAATTTCAAAGACGTCCAGAATACCGCTCAGGCAGCAGCAGGGATCACGGTGGACGTTAAGAATGTGCCTTCAGGAAAATACAAGGGCGTCGTGATGGGGCTTGGTGTTTCCCCCACGCTCAACGCCACCAGCCCCAACAGCTACACCCCCCCGCATCCGCTGGACGGAAACTACTGGTCCTGGGCACGCGGGTATATTTTCTTCAAAGTCGAGGGCAACGCCGATGTGAAAGGCGATGGACAGTATGCCGAAAAACTGACGTTCCATATTGGAGAGAACCAATTCTACCGCACCAAGACCTTCCTCCAGGATTTTACGATCGACGAAAACCACAAGGCCTTGTCTTTCCAGGTGGATGCCCGCCGGGTATTAGTAGCTGGAGCAACGGAATTTGTGGATTTCCGGAAAGTGACGATCGATCATACAACCGACATGGCTCTGGCGAAGTTTATGGCTGATAACCTGGAGGCTGCGATTTCTATGAATGGGCAATGACGGCTGATCGCGTCGCACGAATCCTTTGGTGGGGCGTCGCGGTATTTGGCGCGACGGCTTGTGGGGCGGGAATTTTCGGCGAAGATACCAAACCGGTTCTGGTAACCTGGAAGGACCCCGTGGGATTTCCTCAAATGGTTATTCCTGCGGATAACCCACTGACCGAAGAAGGCATTGCGTTGGGCCGGAGGCTGTTTTTCGACCCAGTCTTGTCGGCCGACAGCAGCATGTCGTGTGCTACGTGTCACATACCGGAACTGGCTTTTACCGATGCCAAAGCGGTAAGCGAAGGCATTGTTGGTCTGGAAGGCACGCGGAGTTCCATGTCGCTGGTTAATGTTGGGTACTATTACACCGGCCTTTTCTGGGACGGCCGGTCCCCCAGTTTGGAGGAGCAGGCTTTTCACCCTGTCCGGGACCCCAAAGAAATGGCTTTTAACTGGCGGGGTGCGGTCCGCAGATTGCAAAACAACCGGCAATACGTCCGTTGGTTCAGCGAGGCCTTTTCCATTCGCAGGGCCAGGGAGATCGACAGTATGCTGGTTGCCAAAGCTTTGGCCCAGTTTGAACGCACGCTCGTCAGCAGTGATACCAAGTTTGACCGGGTAATGCGGGAAGAAGAAGCGTTCAGCCCGGAAGAAAAGCGGGGCTGGACTATTTTCTTTGACGCGTCGAAAGAAATGGCTGTTTCAGAATGTAACCATTGCCATGTAGATCCCCTGTTCACCGACCTGCAATATCACAACAACGGGGTTCAGCAAGCCGCTTCCCTGGAAGGGTTTGCCGACCCAGGCCAGGGCGCTGTAACGGGAAACCGATTCGATCTGGGAAGGTTCCGGGTTCCAACGCTGCGCAATGTGCTGCTGACAGCCCCCTATATGCACGACGGGCGGTTTAAAACCATGGACGAGGTGCTGGACCATTATGCTTCCGGAGGCCATGCCGCTGAAAACCTGAATGCCAATGTCCGGAAACTCTATTTGTCTGCCCAGGACCGGGCGGATATGATGGCTTTTTTCGGGACACTTACGGACACGGCATTCCTTAAAAACCCCGCTTTTAAGAATCCCTGGCAATACCAGGATAAACTCCCTTCTCATGGACCATAAACGAAAATACGTTTTCTGGATTTCAGGCGTCCTCGCCTTTAGCCTGGCGGCTGTTTCCTGCGAACCGGATACTCCGGGCGCCGATTGTACCGATTGCACTACGGACGACCGGATCACGGCTACCTACGACCCCAAGCCCTACACCTTTAATCTGCCTTCCTGGTTTCCAGCGCCCATTATTCTGCCGGACAACCCGCTTACCGTGGATGGGGTTGAGTTGGGCAGGCATTTATTTTACGACCCCATTCTCTCTGTCGACAGCACCCTTGCCTGTGCCAGTTGCCACCGTCAGGAAAAGTCCTTCGCCAACGACCGCTCCGTAAACACCGGCGTTTTGGGGCTTCCGGGCAAGCGCAATGCCATGGCCCTGGTCAATCTGGCCTACAACCCGCGCGGTTTTTTTTGGGATGGCAGAGCGGCGTCGCCCGAAGAGATCGCCTTTGTCACCATCGAAGATCACCTGGAAAACAACGATACCTGGGATAACGTAGAGCGGAAATTGCGCAAACATAAATCGTACCCCCAACTGTTCCGGAAGGCGTTTGGTATCGAGCGGTCCTCTGAAATAACCCGCGATCTCGCTTCCAAGGCAATAGGACAGTTTGTGCGCACCCTGGTCAGCGCGCAATCGCGCTATGACCGCGTCCTTTGGGGCAGGCAAGGGTTTCCTACCGATTCCGAGCAGCGCGGGATTTCGCTCTTTTTTATTGAAGACGATCAAACCGTCGAGCACCCGGGGTGTTCCCATTGCCACTTTAACCCGTTCTTCTCTGATCATAACTTCCGCAATAACGGCCTCGACAGCGCCGCTACCCTCGATCAATTTCCCGATTTGGGTCGGGGGGCGATTTCTAAAAATCAATACGACAATGGCCGGTTTAAGGTACCTTCTCTGAGAAATGTGGAGCTGACAGCCCCCTATATGCACGACGGACGATTCAAAACCCTGGAGGAAGTACTGAATCATTATAGCTCCGGAGGGCATCCGGCAGCCAATGTAGACCCGAACATCATAAAGTTTACCCTCACCGATCAGGATAAAGCCGATCTCATCTCCTTCCTGAAAATGCTCACCGATACCGCGTTTGTGAATAACCCGGCGTTTGGGAAGCCGAAATAAGGGAGGGGGCGTTAAAGCGCTTGGGCGTTTAGGCGTTTGGGTGAACTGGCGCGAGGCTCCGACACAAACTGGCGCGAGGCTCCGACACAAACTGGCGCGAGGCTCCGACGCAAACTGGCGCGAGGCTCCGACGCAAACTGGCGCGAGGCTCCGCCTCGTGCCCACTATCATGCCGAGGCTCCGCCTCGCACTCCACGAAGCAATCCTGGGCCCGCATTTTTGGGGTTTATGCCGGTGAGTTTTCAATCATCTAGCCACCCCACCCCTCCGTTACTGGTCTGCAGCGTGTCGTTTGTCAAAGAGTTTCCCTTGCGCGTTTATATAGGGCTTGAATAAAAAAAACGGTCCGGGAGGAAAATTTTTTTTTAAAGAAAAAAAAGGAACCTGATTTATTTTTTCACTATTAAAACGAATTAAACGCTTTAAATTTTGTTTATATAATTAATTATCAGCCATTTTGTTTAATAAACAGACTCTATCTAATACATTTTATTTTTCACAATGGGGTGATTTTGTCTTTGACGCATGGATGGAAAAGTAAGATGTTTGTATTGTCAAACGAACGTCATTGGTAAATGAACCGGACGCGAAATTTGGATATGTTCATGGGATCCTTTTCCTTGCTGTATAGTAAGTCGGATTGAGCAGATTGATCTGACTTACTATAAGCAAGCTTTAAAGAGACAACGAAAAGAAAGCGCTTCGCTTCAAGATATACCTTCAAAAGGTTAAGAATTGTTTTAATGTTCATGGGATTATATTCGAGCAAGTCGTACTGGTTTCCAGTGCGACTTTCTTTTTTTGGCGTCCGGCTTAACGATTAGTTAAAGTGTTAAAAAAATCAATAGTTTTTTTATTTAGGAGAACTTTTTTAATCAGATCCTTGTATATTTGCATAAGGAATCATTGAAAGGTCAAGCGGATGGATTGATTTAGAAAACGGTTCCATTCAGAGTTTGGAAGGTATATTCATGGGATTATAATTTGTTAGTAGTAGGTCGTGCTGCGTTTGTAGTACGACTTTTTTATTTTCGCACTTTTTTTGATTCTTAATTGAAAAAGTGCTTTTTTTGCAGTAGTTCCGCTTAATACCTCAGCTTTTCGTTACGGCGGCTCTACCCATATCCTCGTTAACACTTCAGCAGAGCATGATCTGGCCCATCTCCTTTACATGTTGGTAGCTACCAATGCTTTGGCGGTATTGGTCAAATGGTATATATAAACGTCATAATAACAAAAACTGTAATCCATGATGACCTCTTTACACAAAAGGCCTTTCCCATTTGCGAATTCCCTATTCCCGCCTGCCTTTTCTTTCCTGCTTTTTTTTCTTGGGCTGGCAACTTATGCCGGCGCTCAGCTGAGCGTGAGTTTTAACATTACCCATGTCCAATGTGGAAATGCAGCCACTGGAGAGATAACAGCGGTTGCCAGCGGTGGAACGTCGCCTTACCAGTATGCCTGGAATACCGGCGCCAATACGGCAACGATCACAAAACTGCCTCCGGGCACGTACACGGTTACCGTCACAGATGCAGCACAAAACAGCATTATCCGGTCTGCCACAGTAAACGGGCAGCCTCCTATTGTCGTTACGTTCGCCACGAATCAGAATTGTTCCGGTCCGGTAACGGTAACAGCCTCTGCCAGCGGCGGCACAGGCCCGTATACTTATAATTGGGACGGGGGCACTTCCGGCCCGGTCAATACCTTTACGACATCCGGAAAATACTGCGTCACGGTTGCTGATTCCAAACTCTGCGGCCGCATCGAATGCATCCAGGTATCCGTCGATCCGCTCACCATCAGCCTTCAGGCTCAGGGCGTAACCTGTCCTGAAGGGAGCAACGGTTCTGTGACCTCCACCGTTTCAGGCGGTATGGGCCCGTTTACCTATCTGTGGAGCAATGGAGCGACGACCGCCAACCTCTCCGGCGTATCCGGAGGAACTTACAGCGTGACGGTTACAGATTCCAAAGGGTGTAAAGCCAACGCCTCCGCCACGGTTACCACACCGCCTCCGTTTGTGATCGGAATTAACTCCGTTGGCCCGACCTGCGAAGGCGACGAAAACGGAAGTATTACCATTACGTCTGTAACAGGAGGAACGCCGCCCTATTCCTATCGCTGGAATTCCGGCCAGACAACCGCTACCCGCAATAACCTGGGGGCCGGCGTCTTCGTCGTCACAATAACCGATGCGTTGCAATGTACCGCAGTGCGTCAGATCGAACTTATCCCCAGATCCAAATTAAAGATCAGTACAACCGTCAAGGACGAAACCTGCCCAGGGGAGAACGACGGCATGGTTACCGTCACGGCAACCAGTGGCGTTGCGCCGTATACCTATATCTGGAGCAACGGAGGAGCAGGCCCAAATGCCAAGAGCAACCTTGCTCCCGGAACCTATTCCATTACCGTTACGGACGCCGTTGGCTGCCTGAAAACGACTTCCGTGACCGTCGATCCGGCCAATCCGCTGTCCATAACAACCGTCAAAACTGATGCGACCACATGCGGCGCAGCCGACGGCACTGCCGAGGTAAAGGTCACTACCGGAACGGGGCCCTTTACTTATGCGTGGAGCAATGGCGGAAGTACTGCCAAAGTCTTCAACCTCCGCAAAGGCGCTTACTCCGTTACCGTAACGGATGGACAAGGTTGTCAAAAGATTAGCTCCGTTTCGATAAATGAACCTCCCGCCGTTGAAGTCCAGGTTATTGCCACAAATTTGGTTTGCCAGGGATCTAAAACCGGGTCCGCGACAGCTGCCGTTACGGGAGGCACCATGCCGTATATTTTTCTGTGGAACACGGGGGGAAGCACTCAAACCATACAAAACCTTGGGCCCGGAACATACCGCGTGACGGTAACGGACTCGAAAGGCTGCGAGGCTTCGGCTTCGGCTACAATCCAGGAAGCGCCTAAACCAGATGCGACGGTCACCGCTTCAGGCATTGTGTGCGGCGGTGAAAATACCGGTACCGCCCAGGCTCAGGTAACCGGCGGAACGAGCCCGTATTCCTATTCCTGGAGCAATGGCGCCAGCGCCAAAAACCTTACCGGCCTCGGCTCGGGAACCTACATCGTGACCGTAACCGACGCCAATAGCTGTAAAGATACGGCCCAGGGCGTAGTGGAGATCATTCCGGCTATAACGCTTTCTATCAGCGCAACGGATGCCGACTGCAAAGGCGGCGCCAATGGCACGGTCAGCGTTTCCGCTTCTGGCGGGAAACCGCCGTATACCTACGCATGGAATAATGGCGCAGCCAGCCCTCAGATCATTGGGGTAAAAGCAGGCGCCTATACCGTAACGGTTACGGATGCAGCGGGATGTACAGCCACCGCCTCGGTGACCGTCAAAGAACCCGACGCCATCCTGATCGGCCTGTCTGGCCCGGTCCTGATCTGCACTGGACAGCAGAAAGGAACCATCACCTCTTCGGTTTCCGGAGGAACGGCGCCGTATAAATTCGCATGGAGCAGCGGCGATACTACCGCCAACCTGGACAATCTGAATCCAGGCACATATACCCTGACTGTCACCGATGCAAAAGGGTGTAAGGCGACCGCTTCCAGAACGATCAATGGAGCTCCGCTCCCTCAGATTGAGATCTCTGCTATAGACACCATCTGCGGGATTCCCAACGGCGGCATGGCTGAAGCCATCGTGTCTTCCGGCATGTCTCCTTTTTCCTACCTTTGGAGTACCGGCGCCACGACCGCCAAGATATCCGGGCTTGGAAGCGGTACCTACCGGATCACCGTAACCGACGCCAAAGGGTGTACGGATACCGATTCCGTTACAATTCTTGTCGTGCCGCCTATCAATATCAATGTGATGGTCACTCCTCCCGCATGCTACGGCGACTCCACAGGTAGCGCCATGGCCAGTGCGGAAGGCGGCGTTCCTCCGATAACGTTCGCCTGGAGTAACGGAACCCAAGGGCCGAAACTGACAAACGTACCCGCCGGAACCTATGGGGTAACTGCTACCGATGCAGCAGGTTGCCGGGCCGACGCCACCGTGATCATTTCCCAGCCGGATTCCATCAAACTGACGCTTACAGCCAAAGACGTAGATTGCGGAGAGGGGGGCACCGGTTATGCCGTTTGCAAGGCAACTGGAGGCACACCGCCTTATAGCTATTTGTGGAATACCGGCGCTTCGACCGATACACTTTCCGGGCTGTCTGCCGGCGTTTATACGGTGGTCGTTACGGATGCCAACGGTTGCGAGGAAACCGGTACGGTCGTCATCCGGGATTTCGGCGCGCCTCAGTGCAATATCGTCGTCACCAAGCCGGTGAGTTCTCCCACCGCTTCCGATGGGGAAGCCACGGTGTTGGTTTCCGGGGGCGTGGGGCCATATGATATCCGCTGGAGCAACGGACAGACAGGGCCCATAGCAACGGGACTGAGTTCCAGCGAGTACCAGGTGACCATCACCGATGCCAATGGATGCCGCACCACATGCTCCGTCACACCAACAGTGTCCAACGCGCTCGTAGGCGATTACGTTTGGTTTGATATCGATCAGGATGGGGTCCAGGATCCCAATGAACTGGGCATCCCGGGTATCACAGTCATTATCACGCCGGTTACCGAAACCCTTCCTCCTCAGCCGGATACGACCGTTACAGACCAAAACGGGCGTTATTATTTCGTTGTGGAGCCCGGCAGCTACAAAATAACGTTCATCCTGCCGGATTCGCTTCAGTTTTCTACCCCTAACAGCATTTCCAACGATTCGCTGGACAGCGACGCTGACCGGGTGATGGGCATGACCGTCGTCTTTACGGTGGACGCCGGCGAGATCGACCTCACCTGGGACGCCGGCATGATCAACGATGTCAACCTGTTCCCCTCCCTGGAATGCGAGTGTTTGGATAACGCTACCGCCAAAGGGAACGGGCAATTCCGGGAAATACTGGAATTACAGGGTCTGACGGGCGACACATGGCGCATCATTGAACAAACCGGCATGTACCTGTCTACCAGTCCGGCCCCGCCCGCGGCGCCGCTACCTGTCCCTACAGGCACTACGCTACAGGAGATCCGCACCGGAGTGTACCAGTATGAATTCCGGCATGTCGACGGAATAGGCTATAAAGTCAAGGTGACCAATGGAATGGACACTGTTTCTATAGAGAACGTATGCCGGTATCCAGAGCTCGAGTTTGGGTTGCTCCTGGAAACGTTCTGCTTCAACGACGACCCCTACCCCATCAACGTTCCGCTGCCTATGCCGGGTCAGATGTTCTACACGCTCAATGGAGCGCCCGTAACGTCGATCAATCCCAAAACCTTAGGACCCGGTTCGTATGAATTGAAAGTCCGGTTTGTTCCAGATAATCCGCTCGAGTGCGAAGCGGTGGAGATCTTCCCCTTCCGCGTAGTTACGGAAAACTGCAAGGTGAAGATCGGCGACTTTGTATGGTTTGATCAGGACGAGAATGGGATACAGGGCGTTAGCGAGCCGGGAATCGCCGGGGTCAAAGCTATCTTGCAAAAGGTAGGAACCCAAACGGTGAACCTCGACACCGCTGTTACAGACAATACCGGTATGTATATGTTCCTCGTCGATCCAGGGACATACAAGATCACCTTTATGCTGCCTCCCGATACGGACTTTGTGCCAACCAAAGCCAATGCGGGCAGCGACGACGCCAGGGACAGCGACATGGATCCGGTTTCCCTGATGACGCCGGTTTATGCCATCTCCTCCGGGGTGAATAACTTTACTATTGACGCCGGGTTTATCATGCCCTGCGTGAATATCACCGATCCTGGCAAAATCGGCTACGACCAAACCCTTTGCGGAATTGGCATGGACCCGGCGCCACTGGTGAGCATTCGGGACGCTTCCGGAGGAAAGGGCGTGCTGGAGTACCTCTGGATGTTCTCCACCATAAAGGATACCTTTGAAGCAGGTTCCTTCCAAATGATCCTCAACTCGAACTCCCCCACCTACGATCCAGGCCCTCTGACGCAAACGACCTATTTCGCCCGCTGCGCCAGAAGGGTAGGTTGCCCCAACTTCCTGGAACCGGAGGTCGTCAAGATCGTTGTCGAAGGCAAAGCCCTGGCTGATATCGTAGCGGAATATACCTATTGCAAGGATGAACCGTTCAACCTCAAGGTGGAAACCAAAACCGAGAATCCTCAGGTGAAGTGGGAAATTTCTCCTTTGTTCGGACCGGTAGATATTTCGCCCAACGTGGCGTTTGGCAAAGTGGCTACATTCATTCCAAAGAGCCTGGGGTGGCTGGTAGCTAAAGTTACGGTCACTGAAAACAACTGTACCGTGACCGATTCGGTACGGTTCTTTATTACCTCCAGCCCAACCTATTGCGAAGGAGAGAACCTCGTGGTCAATGCGCTGATCGACAACCGCAATCAAGTGAACCTGCGCTGGCATATTCAGGACGACAACCTGGATTATTTCTTCGAAGTGCAGGAAGGGCCTGATGGAGAACGCTGGAAAACGATTGCCGAAGTGGACGAAGTCATGACCACCAATGCCGGCTTGCGCTACTACCAATACATCGACACGGACGTCAAAAACGGGCGGAATTTCTACCGCGTGATGGCCCAGGATGAATTTGGAAACCAGATATACTCCAACGTAGTCAATGTAGCAGTAGCCATGGAAGGACAGCAAAGCCTGGCGTTTGTATACCCTAACCCGGCGGAATCTACCTTGTACCTGGATATCCTCAAGGACGTTCCATCCAATGAACCCATTCGCGTGGAGATGCTTCAATCCAATGGCCGGCTGATGCGGACCTGGAATTTGACGGCCTCCCAGGTTCAGGATAAGATCGACCTGACGGGCCTGCCCAATGGGTTGTACTTCCTGCGCATTCGCATTGGGGCTTCTTCCACCGAAGTCATTAAGGTGGTGAAGGAATAAACAGCGGGGCGCAGCGATAACCCTAAAAGGCTGCATCGATAGGCAGCGCTTACTCCGAACCTTCGGACGCAAGTGTTGCCTGTCGATGCAGCCTTTTTTTTATCTTGTTGAGTTGGGTCGGCGTTATCGGAAAATACATCGAAAGCCCTCGCTGGATCTTTTTTCCCGGAAGATCCGTATCTTGTTATGGCGGGTTATTCCTTTGCATTAAAATCTATTCTGCCGTGAAAATTCATCTTTCCTTCCTGTTTGGCCTCTCTCTTCTATGCCTGCCGGCTATGGCGCAGCAAGCGGAGCAACCCCTTCTCCTTCCCGGGTCGGTCCGCGTTTTGGACAACCAATCGCCCATCATCATGCCCTACAACCGGTTGGTTGCCTCGGCAGGAAAGGTCCTCGAATTCGGAAACCCCCGTTTGGAGAACCATGCCCTGGATGTGACCCTGCTCCCTGATTCCCGTTATCTGGCGGTCGAAGACCGGTATGGAGTAGCTATTTTAGACCGCGAGTCCAATGCGTTCACTGCCCGCTGGAGCTTTCAGGATTACCCCCAGTTCCGGGCGCTGATGAGCACTTTCTCGGGGTTGAAGGCGTTTGAATTTGAACGTCAAACCTACCTGGCCTGGGGCGCTTCTGAGCGGGAAAGAGGCCGCTCAGGCGTCATGCTGCTCCGGTGGACTGCCGATTCGCTGGGGCAGGCAGCGTTCATCCCGATCGCCGCCACTGCGCCTGCGCCGATATCCCTTCCCAACGAACTAGAAGTAGCCTTTGAAAACGGGGAGTGCGTTTTGTACATCGTGTTAAACGGCAACAACCAATTGCTGAAAATGCGTTTCCGCGATCGCCAGATCCTCTGGACTGCCCCCACGGGCGTAGCGCCTTTTGGGGTGAAGCTGGCGCAGGGCAAAGCTTACGTGAGCAACTGGGGCGGACCGGCGCCCTCCGACCCGAACCTCGAAACCGCCGGCGTGCCCTGGGGCGCCGCTTATGTCGAACCGCAAACAGGCGCCATTTCCAAAGGGTCGGTTTCGGTAATCGGACTTCGGGAAGGCCAGGTCCTGAAGGAAATCCAGGTGGGTTTGCACCCCAATGCCATGGCGGTAAGTCCCGATTCCCTACTCCTCTATGTGGCCAACGGCAACAGCGACGACGTGACCGTGATCGATACCCGGACGGACGCGGTGGCGCAGACTATTCCTGTCGGGCTCTTCAACACCAAGTCTGCCCTTATCGGCAGCAGCCCCAACGGGCTCGCATTGGATAAAACCGGTACAACGCTGTTCGTGTCGAACGGCCTCGACAATGCAGTGGCGGTCGTTCAACTGGGCGATATGCCCTCCGTAACGGGCTTCATCCCCACCGAAGCGTATCCTTCGGGACTGCTCTGCCTGGACAACACCCTGTACGTGGCTAATTTGGAAGCCACCGGCGCCAGGGTACGCAATCAAACCGAAGAATTGAAACGTCGCTTCCCAAAACTGGCACCGGAGGACGCCTTTGAAGGCGCATTCAATGCCCACGAACAGCTGGCTTCTATTTCCCTGATTAAAGTGCCCGGCCCCGGAAAACTTCGCAAGCACACCCGAAAAGTCAACCGGTTGAACCTTACCTTCCGGGAATTGTGGAGCAGGCAAGCCCCCAGGCCAGGCGTAGCTCCCAAACCCTTGCCGGAACGCATCGGCGAACCCTCGCTGTTCAAACACGTCGTATATATTATTAAAGAAAACCGGACATACGACCAGGTATATGGCGACCTTCCCCAAGGGCGGGGCAAACCGGAATTGTGCGTATTCGGCGACAGCGTCACTCCCAACCAGCACAAACTGGCCCTGGAATATTCCCTGCTCGACAACTACTACGTGTCGGGGAAATCATCCGCAGAAGGTCACCAATGGACCGACGCAGGCATCGTGTCGGATTACGTCGAAAAGAGCGTCCGGGGGTGGTTCCGAAGCTACCCGCACCGGCAATACGACGCAATGGTATACACTAAAAACGGGTTTATCTGGAATCATGCCCTGGACTATGGCAAATCGGTCCGCATTTATGGAGAAGCCTGCTTTCTGGAGTTTGACAAATCCCTGACCTGGACGGACATTTACCGGAAATACCAAAACAAAGAGCCTTTTGAATTCCGCAACACAAGCACCATTTCCCGGGTGCGGCCTTTACTGGCGCAGTCGTTCCCAGGATACGACGACCCCAAGATCAACGATCAGATGCGGGCAGATGCATTTATTGAAGAATTGCATGCCTATGAGCAGATGCAGGGCGACAGCTTCCCTAACCTGATTGTTATGGCGCTTCCCAATGACCATACCGCCGGGACAGCTCCGGGGTATCCAACCCCCCGGGCTCAGGTTGCCGACAACGACCTTGCACTGGGGAAAATCATCGATGCGCTGACAAAAAGCCGGTTCTGGGACTCTACGGTGGTGTTTGTTACAGAGGACGATTCCCAAAACGGCTGGGACCACGTCTCTGCTTACCGGACCGGGGCTCTGGTGATCAGCCCCTATTCCAGGCTCGGGAAAACGGTTTCCGTCAACTACAACCAGATCTCCATGCTTCGCACCATCGAGCAAATCCTCGGGCTGCCGCCTATGCACGCTATCGATGCAACGGCGGAGCCCATGTTTGCCTGCTTCTCCGATGTCAAGCAACCGGTTCCCTACTTTTATACTCCCAACCGAATCCCGCTGGACGAGATGAACGCAAAGCTTTCCGCCCTTTCAGGGAAAGCCCTGTATTATGCCAGGCAATCCCAGGAAGTCATGGTCGGGGAAGGCATAGACAACGGAAAAGATGACCTGATGAACCGCATTTTGTGGTTTGCTTCCAAGGGGGATCAGCCGTATCCGGGGAGGAGGTAGAGGGCGGTAGAGAGGATGTAGAGGATGTAGAGGATGTATAGGATGTGGAGGATGTATAGGATGTGGAGGAGACGGGGATGGACTAAGGGCATTTGTTCCTGCTCGCCGAAATTCGCAGATTTCGTGCGAAACTATGTTGCGGTCCCCTGACCGCAGTAAAAGCTATTTGGTTGGAAATTGGTGTTGGACTGCGCGCAGACATTTCGGACCTGTCTCAAAAGACCATTTCATGCCGAAGGCAAGCAATGGTCTTTTGAGACAGGCCCAACGAATATTCTTAGGCCATTTTCGCTATTCCTGGATCGCTTTCACCCCAGGCAGAACCTTCCCTTCCAGCAGCTCCAGCATAGCGCCGCCACCGGTGGAGACGTAGCTCACCTGGTCGTCGAGGCCCATTTGGTTGACTGCAGCAACGGAATCGCCGCCGCCGACCAGAGAGAACGCGCCGTTGGCGGTCGCTTTGGCCAGGGACTCGGCGACGAATTTGGTACCTTCGGCAAAGTTGGGCATTTCGAAGACACCCATGGGGCCGTTCCAGAGCAAGGTCTTGGATTGGGCAATGACTTCAGCAAAAGCCGTGCGGGCTTTAGGGCCGATATCCAGGCCCATCCAGCCTTCCGGCGCCTGGGCGCTGGGGCCTGTTTGGATCGCCGCGCCATTGTCGAACTGGTCGGCGAACAAGGAATCTTCAGGCAACAGCAGCAGCACGCCTTTGGCTTTGGCTTTTTCGACCAGGCGAAGGGCGAGCTCGAGTTTGTCTTCTTCGACCAGCGACTTGCCAACCTGACCACCCTGGGCTTTGATAAAGGTATAGGCCATGCCGCCTCCAATGAGGAGGTTGTCGACAAAATCGAGCATGCGGTCCAGCAACTGGATCTTGTCCGATACTTTGGCGCCCCCGACGATAGCGGTCAGTGGCCGTTCGGGGTTGTTGAGCACGCGGTTGGCATTTTCCAGTTCGTCGTTCATCAGGAACCCAAAGCCTTTGGCTTCCGGTCCGAAGAACTTGGCCACGGTAGTGGTCGAGGCGTGGGCGCGGTGGGCAGAGCCAAACGCGTCATTGACGTAGGCGTCGCCCATAGCTGCCAGCTGGCGCGCCAGGGCTTCATCGCCTTTAGACTCGCCTTTCAGGAAGCGGGTATTTTCGAGGAGGAGCACCTCGCCAGGCTGGAGGGCGGCAGCCATTTTAGCGGCTTCTTCACCTACGAATTCCGGACAAAACTGCACGGGGCGGCCCAGGAGTTCCGACAGGTGCGGAACGAGGTGACGCAGGGTGAATTTTTCGACATTGATGCTGCCGTCGGGAAGGAGTTTGTCTTCCGGACGACCGAGGTGGGACATGAGGATAGCGGCGCCCCCGTTGCCGAGGATGTAGTTCAGGGTAGGAACGGCAGCGCGCATCCGCGTGTCGTCGGTGATTTGATAGCTCTTGTCCAGCGGAACGTTGAAATCGACGCGGACGAGCACTTTTTTGTTTTGGAAATCAATATGTTTCATGACCTGAAGGTTAAAAGGACAGGACAAAGAAAACCACGCGCGGAGCGGCGGAACGCAACGAGCAAAGTGAAGGGGGCGCCCCTAAAGGAAAGCGCCCCTCGTTTGGGTTAGAGACCTGATCAAATCTTGAGTGCCAGTTCGGCAAGGCGAGCCGAGTAGCCGGCTTCGTTGTCGTACCAGCCAACCACTTTGGCGGTATTGCCGATGACCATTGTCAGTTCGCTGTCGAAAATGCACGAGTGTGGATTTCCGATAATATCGGTAGAAACGATCGGATCGGTGCAGTATTCCAGAATGCCTTTGAGGCGGTTTTCAGAGGCTGCTTTGAAAGCGGCGTTGATTTCCTCGGCGGTCGCTTTCGTTTTCAGGTTGACAGTAAAGTCCGTTACAGAGCCGTCGGGTACCGGCACGCGCATGGCGTTGCCGTTGAGCTTGCCCTTGAGGTGAGGGAGAACCAAACCAACCGCTTTGGCGGCGCCGGTGCTGGTCGGCACGATCGACAGCGCTGCGGCGCGGGCGCGGCGAAGGTCGGAGTGCGGCGCATCCTGGAGGCGCTGATCCGCGGTATACGCGTGGATCGTCGTCATGAAGCCTTGCTCAATCCCAAAGGCATCGTCCAACACTTTCACCATTGGCGCGAGGCAGTTGGTGGTACAAGAGGCGTTGGAATAGATATTGAAATCCGGGCTGATCTGCTCGTCGTTTACGCCAAGCACGATCGTCGGGATGCCTTCGCCTTTTGCCGGAGCGGAGATGACCACCTTTTTAGCGCCGGCCTTAAGGTGCAGGCCCGCTTTTTCAACGTCGACAAACCGGCCGGTAGATTCGATCACGATGTCGATGTTCATGTCTTTCCAGGGTAGCAGCGCAGGGTCCTTTTCTGCCAAACCGCTGATTTTAGCGCCGTTGAC